>Ga0206854_1010_pt2 | contig 64914 bp, 62 predicted proteins | sample Alteio_BWOrgCont_50_FD_152870 | JGI IMG/M metagenome (GOLD analysis project Ga0206854, IMG submission 152870) | Enriched cells from forest soil in Barre Woods Harvard Forest LTER site, Petersham, Massachusetts, United States -... | ecosystem: Environmental > Terrestrial > Soil > Temperate forest >...
GGTTGAAGCCATGCAGGCTCGCCGCCTGTCGTGTAGAGATTGCCACGTCGTTTCACTCCTCGCAATGACGTGTGATGAAATGATGTAGTGCAAAACTTGCACGGTTTTTGCAAATGGTTAAGTGTACTAAATTATTTACTTATGAAAACGATCAATTTTATCAGAGTGCCTGCCATGGTGTTGTTATTGGCGGCGGGCGCATGTTCAAAGACAAACAATGTTACCCCTGTTGCTTCAATTTCTACTGATGATGCAGCCACTATAATGGCCAATTCAATGTCGTCAGGCTCGGGTGGTATGGTTGGTGCATCGGCAGATGTTACCCTGAATGCGCAACTTACTTTTAATTCAAATCCTGGTTGCGGCGGTACCAAAACTTATAGCTTTAGCCGTCAAAATCCGCAGGGATCATCTGTTACTTATAGTTATGCGTTTAATTATACCTATACGCTTAACTGTGTTAACAATGTGCCAGACAACTTTACCAGTTCGGCTACAAGTACAGGATCATTCGACGGACCTAATTTGAGCAGTAACGACTCGGGTAGCTTAACATTTACCGTAGGTGGGTTTGCACAAAGTTCTACCGCTTATACGCTTAGCGGCGAGTACAAACGCAGCGGCAGCTTTACTCAAAAAACCGGGAATATGAACAAGGGAACCAGCAATGTTGATATTACCGTGAGTAATCTTACCGTACCTAAAAACGGTGGTACTATTGCATCGGGCAGTGGTACTTTTACTTTAAGTGGCAGCAGCAGTAAAGGCACATTTAATTTTACCGGCACTATTACCTTTACCGGTAGTAATCAGGCCAGCGTTGTAATAAACGGAACTGCTTATGTGGTTAACCTTCTAACCGGCAGCTCTACGCGGTCGTAAATTGTTGTTAAACTTTTAAATAAAAAGGCTCCGGATTGGGGCCTTTTTTGTTTCAATTTAATAACAAATAGGTTGTGTAACTTTATGGCAAAAATCAGGTTCGATGTTCATTTTTTGGTGCGAAAAAATTATATTGCAATCGATTTCAATTGTCAACCATGAATTATAAAACAGTTATTTTTATTACCTCTTTTTTTAAAGCATCAGGGGCAGTAAGCCACGCTATTACACGCGCAGTAAGTATATTATTATGTACTTTTTTTCTTTTCGGGTTTTCTACTCCCGAAGGGTCAAAACAGCCGCCCGTTGCCGGTAAGGTATGGGTAGGTACATGGGGAACCGCGCGCCAATTGGTTGAACCTAATAATATGCCGCCTACACCGGGTTTAAGTAACAATACCTTGCGCCAGGTAGTATGTGTTTCTACCGGCGGTAAAACGTTGCGTTTAAGATTTTCGAACGAGTTTAGCAAAAATCCGGTTACTATGCATGTGGTGCAAATAGCGGTTTCTAAAGGTGGAAGTTTAATAGACGAAAAAACCACTAAAGAATTGAAATTTAACGGCAAAAGCGAAGTCACAATGGATGCAGGTGCCGAAACTATGTCGGACCCTGTTACGTTTGACTTGCAGCCGAGAATGGAAGTGGCTATCACCATTTCGTTTGGTGAAACTTCGCCAACGGTTACCGGTCACCCGGGGTCGCGCACTACCTCCTATTTGCTTACAGGTAATCATACGGAAGCCAATACCGATTTTACAGATGCGGCAAAGACCGATCACTGGTATGTTATTACCGGCATTGACGTAGAAGCTTCAAAAACCGCTACTGCTGCCATAGGTATTATTGGCGACTCGATAACCGATGGACGCGGCTCAGGCACCAACAAAACAAGACAGGTGGCCTGATATACTGGCTATGAACCTGCTTAAAAATCCTAAAACCAAAACCATAGCCGTGCTTAATATGGGTATTGGTGGTAACGCGGTGCTTAGAGGCGGACTTGGCCCATTTGCACTTAGCCGGTTTGATCATGATATTATGAAACAAAGCAGCGTAAAATGGCTGATCGTATTTGAGGGGGTGAATGATATAGGCGGATCGCGCGATAGCACAGCCGCGGCGAATGTTGCCAAAGGCCTTATTGAAGCCTTTGATAAGTGGATAACCCAGGCACATGCACAAGGCATTAAGGTTTATGGCTGCACCATTACGCCTATTAAAAAATCAATGTATTATTCGCCTTTTCATGAAACGGCACGCAATACCGTAAATGAGTGGATACGCACAAGCGGGCATTTTGATGCGGTTATTGATTTTGATAAGATGGTACGCGATCCTGCGGATATAGCTACGCTGACAACTACTGCGCAATCGGGCGATTATTTGCATCCGAATGAATTGGGGTACGTGATGATGGGGGGTGGTATTGATTTGGGGTTATTTAAGTGATGAGTTTTAATATCGAACACCGAATATTGAATGATGAATAATGAAGTAATTTAAGTTTAAATACAACTTCGGTGTTCGATATGGCCTACCCTTCTGCAAATATTTCCTCCCGATAGCTATCGGGACGCCCTGCTACCGCACATGGCCCGCATTGTTTTGCCGTATCTCGTCTGAAGCTATTCTGCTGACGGCTTCGTTATTTAATCAGACATCATGCGTCGGCAAATTGCAGTAGCGATTAATTTTTTTTAATTTGGCTTGTAACCGACTATCAACTAACTCACTATGCCAACACCATCATACCAGGGATATTTAAGAACCATTAAGGCTAAAACGGGTAAAACACCGGCTGATTTCAGGCAAATGGCCGAAGAAAAAGGTTTTACAGAAAGTGGCGCGCTAAAACCTACTGTAAAGGCCATGGAAATATTTAATTGGCTAAAACAGGATTTTGATTTGGGCCGGGGGCATGGCATGGCTATTTATGCTTTGTTAAAGGGCATTAAGGACGAGAATAGTATATAAGCCTTCGGTTTGCGTTAGGGATGGAAGCAGATACCGGTAGGCGGCAAACGCTATAGTTATTTTTCTTATCGAGTTTGCTAAACCTTTTTCTTCCCCTCCCGTGGGTAATAGCCCATAGTTGGACGGCATGCAGTTTTCACCAGACGTTCCGATGGAACGTTGCTGCTCGTTCTATTTTATTCTACCAACCAAACACTCCTCCGGAGTGAAGGGGTCAAGTTTGTTCCATAGGAACATTTGATTGGTAGAAATATAACGATCAAATTGTTACGTTCCATCGGAACGTCTGGTGATATGATGGGCTATTACTCTCCCGTGGGGAGTGAATCGCACATAGCCGGGCTTTTTTAAATTCCCATTCTTTTTTATCATTTAACTTTAGCCATTAACGCCTGTTTTGGCTTATTTGCAACCGCTGCTAATTTTTTTAAAAAAAAACATCACTTCCTCATTTAAAAGCACTTAAGGTGTATCTTTTTTATTTTTTTATCGTAAAAATACTATTGCGCGTACTTATTAAAACGTTGTAAGGAGGTAGGGTTATGAAATCGGTATTTTTTACAAATAAAATAGCATTAATTATTTTATTGTTGATGACCTATAACTTAAACGCCCAGGACAGGAACTCCATAAGCCTAAATTTCATAAACGGCAACAAAATACTTAACCAATCGGGCACCTATATGGGCATTGGAGCCAGTTACAACCTAAGCACCATAGGCAATTACTCGGCATGGATAAAAATGTTAAACGTAGAAAATATAGTTATTGATGCCAGCTTTAATGACATGAATAATATAACCGGCGGCAATTCCATTGTATCACATGATTTTATGCTTAGTAATACCGGTTATTTTGGCTATCACCTAACCTTAGGTGGTGCACTTGATATTAATTTAATAGAATTTAAAGGGCTTAAATTATTTTTCTCGCCGGGTATGGGGGTCTTATATTCAACGAAAGATTACTTTAATACGGGTAGTATAAACCAGGTTATGGGAGGCAGTTTAAATTTAATAGTGGATGGAAAATTTAAATTAGCCATACCGGTAAACCATAATTCTGCCATCCAGGTCGGTGCAGATGTATCACACGTGTCAAATTCAGGCACCGCCGCACCAAATGTTGGTTTAAACCGCATACAATCATTTATAGGCCTTACAAAATACCTGGGCGATGCCGCTAAAAACATCCCCAAGTTTTCGGTAAACAAAAATTCCATATCGGTAGAAATGATAACAGGTTATACAGCGCAGCAAACAACCGGCTTTTACCAATTAAACGGCGTTAATTTGCAATTGGATAACTCTTACCGCGAAAAAGCGGCTCCCATAGCTAAGGGCGCACTAAGCATAGCCTACAATCATTATTTAAATGATCTGTTGGGCCTAAATTTTGGCACCGATGTTATTTACTCACAAAAAACGTCATCATTAGGTTCAACCACCAGCGATACAACCAACTTTATTAAAACATTCCAGGGTGATTATACTGCAGTTAACAGCCATTTTAATGTTGGGATTAGCGGCGGCCTCAACGTTTATTTGGGCAGGTTGGTTTTTTCGGGTAGTTGTGGGTATTATTTAGGTGGATATGAGCATTATGTTTATCAGCCCGGTGCAGACAGGTTTGAATATGGCAGAGAGTTCTATACAAAGTTTGACGCCAAATACTTTATTACGCCATTGATAGCGCTGCAGGTAAAATCTTTTCCGCGTAATTTTGCAGGTGTTGGGGTGAGTTTGGCGTTATAGGATAACTTTGAGCGACTTTGCGCGGCCATTGCGCAATCTCTTCACTTAGTTAATTGACGATATTTAGTGGTATCATTTAAGCTTTAGGCCCGCTCAATTGCCGCGGGGGCTGTTACTTTGTCTTGATACAAAGTAACCAAAAATCAAGTCAGCAGAAATGCTTCTTTGCGCTCATTGCCTTTGCGCTGCAGCTACGGCAAAACCCTGGGCCGGAAACAGTTGCCCCGCCTTGTGCGCTTTTGGCCGGTGCACTTGCTTGCGACCTGCCCTTCTGCAAATATTTCCTCCCGATAGCTATCGGGACGCCCTGCTACCGCACATGGCCCGCATTGTTTTGCCGTATCTCGGCCGAAGCTGTTCTGCTGACGGAAAACCAATAGAGCGTTGTCACACTGAGGCACTCGAAGTGTGTGCGGTGTGGCCTTTTCGCACGATGCTTCGAATGCCACAGCATGACATTCGCTCTTACTGTACACCTTTGCGTTAGGGATGGAAGCGGATACCGGCCTGTGATTAAGGCTTGTGGCGTATGAGTGTACAGCCCGGGCCGCAGGTAACGCCAATTATCTTTGCGCATTTTTTACCCTATCCTCCTCCTTTCCCTGATACCAGGGAAACGTATCGCACAGGCCGGGCTTTTTGTTTTTTCAAATGACAGCACCTCTTCCTATTATTAGGGAGAGGAAGGGTGAGGGTAAATACCGCAGACAGGAAACCCCTTCCTACACCTTCCCCAGGGAAGGAATCGCACAGGCCCTTTTAACTACTAAAACTCTTACAACAACTACAACTTTTACAACCTTTCCAACAACTTATAACAACCCTTACCACTTATTCCAACTAATCCGTTAATTTTGCCGACTCATAATGAAATTTAATTTAACAGCACAAGACAAGCTTAGCAAGGCCCGGGCGGGTGAGATCACTACCGATCATGGTACTATACAGACGCCAATTTTTATGCCGGTGGGTACGGCGGGTACGGTAAAAGCCGTTCATCAGCACGAGCTTAAAAACGATATTAAGGCGCAAATTATACTGGGAAATACTTACCATTTATACCTGCGCCCCGGATTAGGTACTTTAGAAGCGGCCGGCGGTTTGCATAAATTTAATGGTTGGGACGGGCCGATATTGACCGATAGCGGTGGCTACCAAGTCTATTCGCTTACCGAGGTACGCAAGATAAAGGAGGAAGGCGTTACTTTCCGGTCGCACATTGATGGTTCTAAACATTTGTTTACGCCGGAGGGCGTAATGGATATACAGCGTACTATTGGTGCCGATATTATTATGGCATTTGATGAGTGTACGCCCTACCCTTGCGAGTATGGTTACGCACGGCGCTCGTTAGATATGACGCACCGCTGGCTGAAACGCTGTTGTGATAGGTTTGATAGCACCGAACCTAAATACGGGTATAGCCAAACACTTTTCCCTATTGTGCAGGGATCGGTTTATAAAGATCTGCGCGTAAAATCGGCAGAGGTTATTGCTTCTTTTGAACGGGAAGGTAATGCTATTGGCGGCTTATCAGTTGGTGAACCAGCCGAAGAAATGTATGCGATGACAGAGATCGTTTGTGATATTTTGCCACAGGAAAAGCCGCGTTATTTAATGGGCGTAGGCACACCAATAAACATATTGGAGAATATTGCGCTTGGCATTGATATGTTTGACTGTGTAATGCCTACTCGTAATGCCCGAAATGGCATGTTATTTACCAAAGATGGCATCATCAATATAAAGAATGAGAAGTGGAAAAATGACTTCTCGCCCATTGAGGCCGACAGCGATCTATATGCCGATAATGCCTATACCAAAGCTTATTTACGTCATTTAATACACTCGGGCGAGATATTGGGCGCGCAAATAGCTACCTTACACAACCTGCATTTTTATTTGTGGCTGGTTACCGAGGCACGTAATAAAATCATAGCCGGCGAGTTTTATAACTGGAAAAAAACAATGGTAGCCCGTTTGGGACAGCGATTATAGATGAAAGCCTTTATAAACAAGTATTTAACAATTATTGACCGGTATATTATTAATAAATACCTGGGCACTTTTATATTCACGTTAATGCTGTTTATTGTGATATCTGTTGTGTTTGATGTATCTGAACACATGGATAACTTTTTAGCCAAGCATGCCACGCTGGGCCAAATTGTTTTTAAATATTATGCCGGGTTCATCCCCTTTTACATGAACTTGTTATCGCCAATGATAAACTTTTTGGCTGTAATATATTTTACGGCTAAAATGGCCGATCAAACCGAAATTGTACCCATATTAAGCGGCAAGGTTAGCTTTAACCGCTTTTTACGTCCCTATTTTATAGCGGCATCTATTGTTTTCATCGTGTCGTTTTTTGCCAATGTTTATTTAATACCTTTTACCAATGCGCTCAAACTGAATTTTGAGAACAGCCACGGCTTTTACGGCGATGCCTCGAAAAATGATGTGCATTTACAGTTGGATTCAAACACATTTGTGTATGTAAATTCGTTTTCACCTGATACACATACCGGTTTTCTTTTCACCATGGAAAAGTTTAAGGGCGATGTAATGACCCAAAAACTGGTTGCCAATAATATCCTTTATGACTCGGTTAAGCGGGTATGGTCGTTTAGAAACTACAACGTGCGTTATATTAACGGAATGCGCGAAAAGTTGGGCCCAAATATTATGCAAAAAGACACGGCGCTTGATTTGAAACCGACAGATTTTGTGGTGAATAACAACTACCCGGCCATGTCGCTAAGCGAATTGAACAAGAATATTGAGAAGGAAAAAATACGTGGTGCAGGCGATTTGAAGGATCTGCAGACTGAAAAATATCGCCGGTTTGTGTACCCTTTATCATCGTTTGTATTGACGCTGATAGGCGTATCCATATCATCGCGCAAAGTGCGCGGAGGCATTGGCTTACCATTAGGGATAGGTTTATTTTTATGTTTCGCTTACGTTGTGGTAGATAAATTTGCCCTGGTTTTTGCTTTAAAAACCGACCTGCCTGCCATAGTAGCCGTGTTTATACCCAATGGCGTATTTGGATTATTAGGGCTATATTTGCTATATAAAGCACCTAAATAATAATGGCGCAACAACGCAGCACAACCTTAAACAAAAACTTAATTATACTCCATTTTACCGTATTTATATGGGGTTTTACCAGTATACTGGGCCAGTTGATATCCATATCGGCCGTACAGTTGGTGTGGTATCGCGTGCTCATTGCTTTTGTATCGTTATTTTTCTATTTCAAATTCAGTAAAAAAGCCATAATAGTAACGCGAAAAGCACTGCTTCAATTTGTATTTACGGGCGCTTTAGTGTGCGGGCATTGGGTGTTATTCTTTGCCGCTATTAAGCTTTCTAACGTTCCGGTAACGCTGGTTTGCTTGTCATCAATTACATTATTTACCTCCATTTTTGAGCCTTTAATAAACAAAACAAAGATATCTAAACTGGAAGTTGTATCGGGATTATTCATTATATGTGGCATTGCCTTAATTTTTAAATTTGAAACCCAATACACTAAGGGTATTATCTGCGCGCTTGCAAGCGCTTTACTTGGCAGCATTTTCCCCATCATAAACTCACGCCAGGTTAAGAAATATGAGGCACCGATAATTGCATTTTACGAGCTAATTGGTGCTTTTATTTGGGCATCTATCTATCTTTTTGCTACCAATGGGTATACCAGTTCCATGTTTTTAAAGCCATCGGACATTGGGTATTTACTGGTACTTGGCACCGTTTGCACCGCGTTGGCATACGTTGCCGGGGTATCAGTAATGCGCGAATTATCGGCTTTCAAGGTGGCCCTCATTACCAACCTGGAGCCTGTTTATGGTATACTTTTGTCGTTCGCTTTTTTTGGTGATATGAACAAAATGACCCTCGGTTTCTGGGCCGGCGCGGTAATTATTTTGTCGACGATCTTCCTTTTTCCCGTCGCTCAAAGACGTTTTTCAATTACGAAATAATACCAACTTTAACCAGGTTTAACAAAGCATATAGCTTTGTATTTTCAATTTATTCCTATTATATCTTAGTATTTAACGGTTATTCCCTGGGGTAGGGGATAGAAATTTGGCATACAGTTTCGCATTTTAAGCCCGTCTGAGCGCTTTATTTTTGTGATAGTGGTTGGATAGGTTTCGCAGATTTTAATGCCATACAGGCAAAATTCAGATTTTAGTTAGTGTATTGAAAGTGGAAAATAAAATTCAGGGCGCGCAAGGCCAAATCACGTCAATATTTGTAAATAATTTAAAAATATATTTTCACTTACTCCATTTATATATAATTAATAATTATATATAAATCAGATATATATGTAATTTATAAAAAGTAAAATTTCATATAAAATTCAAAAATAGTATTTTAAAAAACTAACTTATTTAGTAATTATTATAAATCGAGCTTTATTTTTCTTATATTTGTTTATAGTTCAGTATATTAACAGCTAAAACATCAGGTATAAATTCACGTTTAGTAAAAAACTGATAATTTATATTGATAGTGTATTAAACTATCAAAACCGTTTTTTGAATTATTGGAGGGATAGATGCCAGGATTTTTAAATTCTGACAAATCGCACAAAAAGCAATTAATTTTGCGGTGAGAAAAATACGCTGAAAACTTTGGGGTATATTCCTAAAAGTTGTATTTCGAAAATTAACGATAACAGGGTATGTTTTTCACCTTGCCAAATTTTTAGTTTTTCGACCTGCTCCTCTCCTGCTCTTTGAAATTATTGATGGTCGATAAACCACTTTTTTTAGCCGGATAAAAATCGGATATTGGTAGGGTTGTTAACCCACCAAATACCATGAGCATTAAAACCATTATTGTAATTACTATCACCGTGTTGCTAACCATTGTATTAATGCAAAACACGCAGGCTGTAAAGTTCACTATTTTGTTTGGTGATGTTTATATTTCAAAACTGGTGATGATGACGGGCGTTTCGGTGGTCGCGTTTATTTTAGGCGTGCTGGTAGGTCGTCCTAAAAAAGAAAAATACAATATTGGTAAATACCACGACGAGTTGCACAAAGATGACCCAGATACACTAAGCGACGAGGACAGGGATTATATAAGTTAATTATGCTAATAGAAAATCTGGTTGTTTTGTTCCAGATGCGATAGGTCGGGCTTAGTTTCAAAAATGCCAAAAACCGACGATCCACTGCCGCTCATACTGGCGTATAATGCTCCGGCTTCGTACAAGGATGCTTTTACGCCACGGATTTCGACATTATTTTTAAAAATAGTAGCCTCAAAATCATTTTTTATATACTTTTTCCACTCATTTACAGGCAGATAGATTAATTCCATCAGTGAATCCTTAACCGGTGCTGGTTTTACGCCTCTGTACGCTTCTGCAGTAGAAATTTGGACAGGTGGCATCACCAATACAATTTGATAGCGGGACAGGTCGAGTTTAATAGATTCAAACTCATCCCCTTTCTCAAATGCGAATACGGGCTTGTTTTCAATAAAGAAAGCGCAGTCTGCACCCAGCATGCGAGCATAGTTTTGCATTTGTTCGATTGATAAATCTAATTCAAATTTTTTATTCATCAACGTAATAAAGAAAGCAGCGTCAGCCGAGCCACCGCCCAACCCCGCCCCTATTGGAATGTGTTTGTGCAAATGGATAGTAACGGGCGGTATGTGAAAATCATTCTTTAATAAATGGTAGCCCTTAATGCAAAGGTTATCCTCCATCCTGCCGGGAATTTCAAGGCCCGATGAGTGAAAGCTTAATTTGTCGCTTTCTATCACTTCTAAGGCATCATTTATTTTTATGGGATAGAATATAGTTTCCAGGTTATGGTAGCCATCTGCGCGGCGTTCTGTAATATTGAGGCCAATATTTATCTTGGCATTGGGGAATGTGATCATAAACGATTAACAACGGCCTATATTTATAAACATCCGTAGGAAACCAAAAATAGATTATTTTTATTTGTATCGGTGAAGTGATGATAATATTCATTCCCTATTCACTCAATCAATAATTCAATAATTAAAGAATGAAACAATATCTCGACCTGATGCGCCATGTAATGGAAACCGGCACCCAAAAGCATGACCGTACCGGCACCGGTACGATTAGTGTATTCGGTTACCAAATGCGCTTTAACCTGCAGGATGGCTTCCCCATGGTTACTACAAAGAAACTGCATTTAAAATCGATAATACACGAGTTGATATGGTTCCTAAGTGGCGATACTAATATAAAGTATCTAAAAGACAACAATGTACGCATATGGGACGAATGGGCGGACGAGCAAGGCAATTTAGGCCCCGTTTATGGCTACCAGTGGCGCTCATGGCCAACGGCTGATGGTGGCCATATTGACCAGATAAGCCAGATCATTAATCAAATAAAAAATAATCCCGATTCGCGTCGCATTATTGTTTCTGCATGGAACGTGGCTGATGTAAATAAAATGGCGCTTCCACCCTGCCACAACCTGTTTCAATTTTATGTAGCCGATGGAAAATTATCATGCCAGCTATATCAACGCAGTGCGGATATATTTTTAGGTGTTCCTTTTAATATTGCCTCGTATGCATTGCTTACCATGATGGTAGCACAGGTATGCGACCTGCAACCGGGAGATTTTATACATACACTAGGCGATGCACATCTGTATAACAATCACCTGGAGCAAACCAAACTGCAATTAAGCCGCGAACCGCGGCAATTGCCAACCATGAAAATAAACCCCGATGTAAAAGATATTTTCCAGTTTAAGTTTGAGGATTTTACATTAGAGAACTATGATCCGTGGCCGCATATTAAAGGGGAAGTAGCGGTATGATCGTATCAATCGTAGTTGCTATCGCAGAAAATCATGCTATTGGAAAAGATAACCAGCTATTATGGTATCTGCCCAAAGATCTGAAGCACTTTAAAACCATTACATCCGGACATACGGTAATTATGGGACGCAAAACCTATGAATCAGTAGGCAAACCACTTCCCAACCGCAGGAATATTATCGTTACCCGTCAAAATATAACTATTGAAGGCTGCGAAGTTGTAAATTCCATCGAGTCGGCTTTAGCATTATGTGCCGATGCTGCAGAAGTTTTTATTATTGGCGGCGCCGAAATTTACCGCCAATCAATGCACCTTACCGACCGCATTTATTTAACTATTGTGCATCAAGATTTTGAGGCAGACGCCTATTTTCCTGAAATAGACAAAAATCTATGGAAAGAAACCGAGCATGAAGACCATGAAGCAGATGACAAAAACGCTATACCTTATTCATTTATCACTCTAGAACGAAAATAGGTAAATAATCACGATGTACAACAATAACTAACTTACTGAATATAAGACAATTTCATACCAATCACTAATCACTGATCTCTAATCTCTATTTTTCTTGAATTTAAAATTTCAGGGTTGCAAAATTTTATTAGATTTGCCGTCTTGTTTAAAAATGCTTATAAACTAATTAATTACATATTCTATTCACAATGCAAGGTAAAGGGGTTATTAAATTTTTTGCTATACTACTGGCAGTTGTATGTATCTATCAGTTATCGTTCACCTGGGTGGCGCATAATGTAGAAAATAAAGCCAAATTGTATGCTAAGGGCGATACTGCAAAAGAAAAAGTATATCTTGATTCGGTGGCCGGCTTACCGGCATACCCAATATTAGATCATACCTATCAATATTGTTTAGAAAGGGAGCTTGCTTTAGGTTTGGACTTAAAGGGTGGCATGAACGTTACCATGCAGATCTCGTTGGTTGAGTTGTTAAAAACATTATCAGGCAACAGCACTGATGTGGTTTTCAACCAGGCTTTAACAAACGCCAGTAAAGAAGCCGTAACAAGTACAACAGACTATGTTACTTTATTTGTTAACGCGTACGAAAAGCTTAACCCTAACGGCAAGCTGGCGTCTATTTTCTCTACTAAAGATAACCAGGCGCATTTAAAGTTTAACGCAACAAACCAGGAAGTAAAAACCTACTTACAAGATGAGGCTAAAACTGCCGTAAAACAATCATACACTGTTTTAAATACACGTATTGATCAATTTGGTGTAACACAGCCAAATATTCAATTATTAGAAAACTCTAACCGTATTTTGATCGACCTTCCGGGTGTAAAAGATCCTGACAGGGTGCGTAAACTATTACAGGGAACTGCCAAATTAGAGTTTTTTCAAACTTATGAGAACCCGGATGCCTTCCCGGTTTTGTCAAACGTAGATAAACTATTGGCGGCAAAAAGCAAGGCAACAGCTAAAGACAGCTCTAAAACAGCAGTGGTTGCAGGTAAAAAAGATACAACTGCTGCAAAAGGCGCACTATCATTATTAAATAAAGTACAAAAAAGCAGCTCTAAAGATTCATCTGCTTTAGCAAATAAAACGGCTTTATCTGCACAGCATCCATTATTTTCAGTATTACAACCAAATTTCTATCCTGATCAAAGCGGACAACAGCAAATTGCACCCGGCCCGGTTGTGGGTTTATCTCTTGTAAAGGATACCGCAAAGGTTAACGCTTACTTACATAGCGCCGATGTAAAATCGCTTATCCCGGCAAGCATGAAATTTTTGTGGGGAGTAAAACCAAGAGAAAAGACCAAAATTTTTGAACTATATGCTATTAAGTTAGCTGGTGCCGAAAATGGCCCTGTATTATCGGGTGATGTTATTAACGATGCCCGTTCTGATAATGATCAAAAAGGAAATCCTGAAGTGATCATGACCATGAATTCAAACGGTGCGCAAAAATGGCGTACTATCACTGCTGAGGCTTCATCTGGTGCCAATAAAAAAGCTGTTGCCATTGTGCTTGACGATAATGTTTACTCTGCGCCACTAGTACAGAATGAAATTTCAGGTGGTGTGTCATCTATATCAGGAAACTTTACTATTGAAGATACTAAGGATTTAGCCAACGTATTAAAAGCAGGTCGTTTAGATGCTCCCGCCCATATAGTTGATACAACAGTTGTAGGTCCGTCATTGGGTCAGCAATCTATTAATGATGGCTTAATGTCATGTATAATGGGCTTAGTTGTTGTATTGGTATTCATGGTAGCTTATTATAACCGTGCAGGTACCGTAGCGGTGGTTGCGGTTGTTATAAACGTATTCTTCCTTATGGGTGTATTAACCAGCTTACGCGCGGTATTAACTTTACCGGGTATTGCAGGTATAGTGCTTACCTTAGGTATAGCGGTTGATGCCAACGTATTGATTTATGAACGTATACGCGAAGAGCTTGCTTTAGGCAAATCAATCCGCATAGCGGTGTCAGATGGTTTTAAACACGCTTTATCATCTATTCTCGATTCAAACATCAGTACATTCCTTACAGGTTTAATATTATTCATATTTGGTAGCGGCCCAATACAAGGTTTTGCAACTACTTTAATGATAGGTATTATCACCTCATTATTCTGTTCATTATTAATTTCAAGATTAATATTTGAGTGGATGATAGAAAAAGGATGGGATATTAAATTCTCAAACCCGTGGAGTTCACATACCTTTAAAAACGCCAATTACGGCTTTGTTAAAAACCGTTTTAAATTCTACATATTCTCTGGTGCGTTCATTACAGCAGGTATCGTATCAATGGTATCGCAAGGCTTTAATTATGGTGTTGATTTTAAGGGTGGCCGTTCATACCTTATTCATTTCCAAAATAAAAATGTAACAGACGAGGATGTACGTACTGCAGTTAACGCTGAATTTAAAACTGGTAACGAAGTGAAAACTTTGGGTGATAAAATTGATGTTACTACCGATTACATGATCGAGGACACCTCGGTTAATGCTGATCAAAAAGTAGAAGACGCATTAATAAGTGCGTTAAACAAAAAAGCAGTAACACAAATGACCAAGGCAGATATTAGCAGTTCCCAAAAGGTTCAGGCTACTATAGCCGAAGGCCTTAAACAATCGGCGGTCTGGACTGTACTATTTGCCATATTAATTATATCGGCTTATATACTGATCCGTTTCCGTAAATGGCAATTCAGCTTAGGGGCGATGGTTGCAACTGCGCACGATGCGTTAATGGTATTGTCGTTCTTCTCCTTATTTAGAAGCGTGCCGGGATTTGGATACCTAGAAATTGACCAGGCGTTTATAGCGGCTATATTAACGGTAATAGGTTATTCAATTAACGATACCGTGGTAGTATTTGACCGTATCCGCGAGTTCCTTGAACTGCACCATGCAAAAACTGACGATCCAAAAGAGGTTATCAATAACGCTATTAACAATACTTTAAGTCGTACTATCATTACTGCCTTAACCGTATTGTTCGTATTGATCGTACTATTTATCTTTGGTGGCGATGTTATCCGCGGATTCTCATTCGCTTTATTGGTAGGTGTATGTTTTGGTACCTACTCATCAATTTGTATAGCAACACCGGTTATTGTTGACTTTGGTAAGAAAGATCTTAGGTAAGCCATAACTTTATAATATTTAGGCTGCTATTTAATTAATAGCAGCCTTTTTTGTTTATATAAACTATGTTTTAATAACTTTATAATTCAGAAAATAATAGCCATGCTCAAAAAATTCCTACTACTTGCCCTGGTAATTTATAGTGTTAATATAAAAGCGCAAACCTATCAGCCCACTGCTACTAATTTGACAGCTCGTGAAACTTTCCAGGATATGAAATTCGGCTTATTTATCCATTGGGGTATTTACAGCGAATTAGGCGCCGGCGAATGGGTGATGCACGATAAAAACATCCCTTACAATAATTATAAACGCCTTGCCGATTTTTTTAACCCGCAAGCCTTTAATGCTAAAGAATGGGTGCAATTTGCCAAACGGGCAGGCATGAAATACATTACCATTACTTCGCGCCATCATGATGGCTTCAGTATGTTTGGCACCAAAGCATCGCCTTACAATATTGTTGATGCCACGCCTTATCATAAAGATCCCTTGATGGAACTGGCACAGGAATGCCAAAAAGAAGGCATTGAGCTGCATTTCTATTACTCACTGTTAGATTGGGGTAGGCCCGACTATGCGTTTGGCAGCCCGATTGTAAATGGTGTTCCGGTAAAAGGCGATTGGGACAGCTATATCAAATTTATGAAAGATCAGCTTACCGAACTCATAACCAAATATCCGGCAGTAAAAGGTATTTGGTTTGACGGCCAATGGGAACGCCGTAATGCAAACTGGCATTTTGATGAAATTTATGGGCTTATTCATAAACTTAACCCGGCCATATTAGTGGGCAATAATCATCATTTAACTCCTTTTGATGGCGAGGACTTCCAGATGTTTGAAAAAGACCTACCGGGTGGAAACACCACCGGCTTTAGCAGTGAGTCGAAAATAAGCAGGCTGCCATTAGAAACATGCGAAACCATCAACAATAGCTGGGGCTTTAATATAACCGACAGAAGTTATAAATCGGTTAAACAGATCATCCATTACATGGTAAACGCAGCTGGCCGTAATGCTAATTTTTTGTTAAATATCGGCCCCATGCCTAATGGAAAAATTCAACCCGAATTTGCCGACACGCTGGCACTGGTAGGCAACTGGATGCAAAAAAATGGTGCCAGTATTTATGGTACGCGCGGCAACCTCATCGCTCCGCAACAATGGGGCGTAGTTACCTACAAAGGCAATACATTGTTTGCACATATAATAGATGCACCACAACAAAATTATATCTTGTTACCATCAATCAAGGGCAAAGTGACAAAAGCAATCTTAATGAGCGATGGCAGCGCTCTTAAATTTAAACAACAACCCGAAGGAGTTTTTGTATACCTGGACAACGTTAAGGCTGATGCCATTGACACCATTGTTCGGTTAGAAACCAACTAAAAAAGGTCCCGAATACCGGGACCTTTTCGTTAATTAAGGACATTGTTACTTTTACTCATTCGTCAATATCACCTTCAATGCCTTTTCCTTCGCCGCATTTCCGAATGTTTCATAAGCCTCAATAACCTGGTCTAGTTTAAAGTGGTGAGTTATCAGTTTTTTAGGCTCAATCTTCTTCGACTGAACTGTTTTCAACAACAACGGTGTAGTTACCGTATCAACCAAACGGGTAGTTATAGTGATGTTACTTGACCATAGTTTTTCTAAATGAAGTGTTACGCTTTTTCCGTGTACACCAATATTGGCTATATGCCCACCTGGCGCTATGATCTCCTGGCACAATTCAAACGTCGCCGGTACGCCGACAGCTTCAATGGCTACATCAACGCCTACACCGCCGGTAAGGCTTTTTATCCGCTCTATCGCGTTTTCTGCACCGCTGTTAATAATCTGCGTAGCGCCAAAAGTTTTGGCAACATTCAAGCGGTTTTCATCCATATCTATCATTATAATTTCTGCCGGCGAGTAAAACTGTGCAGTCAACAAAGCGGCGATGCCAATAGGGCCCGAACCCACAATGGCTACAACATCGCCCGGTTTTACCTGGCCGTTTAAAACGCCACATTCAAACCCGGTAGGCAAAATGTCACTTAGCATCACTAACGCTTCTTCGTCAGATCCTGCAGGTATTGGGTAAAGGCTATTATCTGCATGTGGTATTCTCACGTATTCGGCCTGGCAGCCATCAATCATATAGCCCAGTATCCATCCGCCGTCTTTACAATGCGAGTACATGCCTTTCTTGCAGTACTCGCATTTCCCACACGAAGTAACACACGATATGATTACATGGTCGCCCACTTTAAAATTACTTACACCACTTCCCAACTCTTCAATAATTCCAACACCTTCGTGTCCAATTATACGGCCATCCGCCACTTCCGGAAGGTCGCCTTTCATTATGTGCAGGTCGGTACCACATATTGTGGTTTTTAAAATTTTCACTATTGCATCCGTTGGTTTCGTTATGGTGGGTTTGGGCTTGTTTTCCCATGCTTTTTTACCCGCACCATGATAAACCAGGGCTTTCATAGTTTTATTTAAATTAATGCCTGCTACGTCTGTTAATAGCGCTTCATTGTTTGAAATTAAATTTTCCATATGTTCTTATTTTTAATAGGTTCTAAAAAGTATGGTAAAACTAAGTTCATTTAACCACTGTATAAATGATACTAATTACCTTTAGAAATGACAGGTATCACTTATTCAAAAAACACTGCGTATTGTCAGCTATTTTTTTGAGGAATGATTTTTGCATTTCTATTAAATCATAGCAAAACCATCATAGCTTAGTATAAAATATTCGCATGCACTCAACAAACAAATCAAAATTTCCGCTGGTAGTCATCATAGGCGGTGGCTTTGGCGGCCTTGAAGTTGCCAAGCAGCTTAAAAATAAGCCGGTAGATGTTTTAATGCTGGATAAGCACAATTACCACACCTTTCAACCGCTTTTATACCAGGTGGCCACAGGTAGTTTAGAAGCGGAATCCATTGCTTTTTCGCTGAGAAAAAATTTCAGTGACCAAAAAAATTTCAGGTTTAACATTGCCGAGGTTACAAAGTTTCATCCCGATAAAAACACCATTGATACCTCTATCGGAGAAATTAATTACGATTACCTGGTTATAGCGACTGGTTCCACCACCAACTTTTTTGGCAATAAGGATATTGAGCATTTTGCAATGCCCATGAAGTCGATACCCGAAGCACTTAACCTGCGGTATCTTATCCTGCAAAATTTAGAGGAAGCCGTATTAAAACAAACCCATAAAGAACGCGAGCCTTACTTGACATTTGTACTGGTTGGAGCAGGCCCTACGGGTGTTGAACTGGCCGGGGCATTAGCTGAATTGCGCAATCACATATTGTTAAAAGATTATCCGGAGCTGAACAAAGAAGAAATGAAAGTTTACCTGGTTGATTTTATGCCCAAAGTGCTTGGCCCATTCTCGGATGAAGGTTCAAAAAAAGCCCGCGAGTTTTTAACAGATATGGGCGTAGAAGTATTATTAAACGTAAAGGTTGATAGCTACGATGGAGATGTTATAAAATTTGAAGGCGGTAAAACCATTCGCACTAAAAATGTGATCTGGTCTGCAGGTGTAATGGGCGTTGTGCCCGAAGGGTTGTCAAAAGATGCGATTGAAAAAGGCAACCGCATTAGTGTTGACACTATTAACCGCATAAAGGGCAGTACAAATATTTTTGCCATAGGCGATGTAGCGGCTATGATAACCGATGAAACACCTAAAGGGCATCCGGGTGTGGCGCAAGTGGCTATTCAGCAAGGGCAATTGGTTGGCAAAAATATTATGCATTTGATCAATGGCGAAGAAACAAAGCCGTTTAAATACAACGACAAAGGCTCATTAGCCACCATTGGCCGCAATAAAGCCATAGCAGATTTAGGTAAACTTAAATTCCAGGGATTTTTTGCCTGGTTGATATGGATGTTTGTTCACTTGATCTCCCTATTGGGCTTCAGAAATAAAGTGATCGTTTTTATAAATTGGGTAAGTAGTTATATTAGTAATAATGGTGGTGCCAGGTTGATCATCAGAAGTTTCGAAAAAGAGGAATTACCTAAAAAGAGCAAGCAAACATCTAAAGCGGATTAATAAACAACCGGCCATTATTTTCAGTATGTTTGAGTAACAACTACGCAAATATTTCATCCAATATAAAATAACCCAAACACATGAAATCACATTTACCAATTTGGCTGGTGCTCATCTTGTTTATAAGCGCCTGCGATGATAATAACGAAGACCAGGCCAAAACTGTCGACAAAAATGGCAGCGTTGAGGTGTCTTTAAGCACCAAACATATCGACTCGTTAAAAGACGAATTGACCACACATTATACCGTTTGGCGCAAAGGTTCTATAGTACGCGAATTTACCAAACGCGATACAGTACCCGGTTTAGAAAAATTCAATACCGAGGGTGAAGACGATAATGGTAATACCCAGGACATAAGAGTTAAAAAAGATTACGAGTTTTTTGTAACGGTAAAATAAGCGCGCTATGAAAAAATCAAAAGCAATAACACTGGTTTTGGTGACCGCCTTATTGGGTTGTGATAGCCATCATGAACATAGCCGATTATATATGCGTACCGATACCACGGGCAGCTATACCCATGGTGGAAACGGATTTCATGGTTACTATATTTTCAGGCCGTATGGCATGTATTATGGCGGTGGCTATGTGCGCCAGGGATATTCAAACGCGGGTGTCCATATGTCTGAAGCAAGTATTTCACGCGGTGGTTTTGGCACAATAGGCGGCCTTCATGTTTCTTCATAAACTATGCAACGAATAACAACTACACCGCGCAACAACTGGCAAAAAACTGTTGAGGATTTAGGCTTTGGTTTTCATACTGCCGATGTTCCTTATTGGGATGAATCAGCCTATTATACGTTTACCCTACCAGAAATTGAAAAGTTAGAAGCAGTAACTGCCGAACTTTGGGACATGTGCATACAGGCCGTACAGCATGTAATTGATAATAACCTGTTTAATCAATTTATGATACCGCCATTTATGGTGCAGCATATTATAGATAGCTGGAATAACGATGCACCCGCCATTTATGGGCGTTTCGATCTGCAATACGATGGTAAAAACGAACCCAAGTTATTAGAGTTTAATGCCGATACGCCTACCTCGGTATTTGAAGCATCAATAGTACAGTGGTTCTGGTTAAAAGATTTTGATGAGCCTAAAGACCAGTTTAATTCTATACACGAAAAGCTTATTGAGTACTGGAAATATCTTAAAGATTATCTTTATGATGGAAAGCTATACTTTACCTGTGTAAAAGATGTTTTAGAAGATTTTACTACAACAGCCTATATACAGGATTGTGCCATGCAGGGTGGTTTGGAAACAGAGTTTATCTATATTGATGATATTGGCTGGGATAACAATAACGGCTATTTTGTTGATATGAACGATCAGCCGATACGCAATATTTTCAAGCTATATCCCTATGAGTGGATGGTTGATGAAGAGTTTGGGCAAAACCTGGTCAATGACCGCCTTAAGGCGTACTGGATTGAACCATCGTGGAAAATGATATTAAGCAATAAGGCTATATTACCTATACTATGGCAATTATTCCCTTACCATAAAAACTTATTGCCTGCCTATTTCACCCGCAGTAATTTAAAGGATTATGTAACGAAGCCCCTGCTTTCGCGCGAAGGTGCAAACATTACCATCGTAGAGAACGAAAAAGAAATAGCAATTTCTGAAGGCGATTATGGGAGTGAAGGATTTATTTACCAGGAGTTATGCAAGCTACCGGACTTTGATGGCAATTTCCCGGTTATTGGAAGCTGGGTGGTAGGGCAACAACCTGCAGGCATGGGCATAAGAGAATCTGACGGGTTAATTACAGGTAATTTGAGCAGATTTGTACCACATTTGATATTATGAGTTCATTACAATCTATTAAACTAACCGAATGCCCACGCGATGCCATGCAGGGCATGCATGATTTTGTGCCGACAGAAATTAAAGCTGCTTACATCAACCTGCTGTTACAAGTAGGTTTTGATACCATTGACTTTGGCAGCTTTGTATCGGCCAAAGCCATACCGCAAATGCAGGATACGGCAGAAGTTTTAAAACGGTTGGACCTAAGCACCACTAAATCAAAACTATTAGCCATCATAGCCAATTACCGCGGTGCGGAAGAAGCTTCGCAACATGAAGAGATAACCTATTTAGGTTACCCTTTCTCCATATCAGAAACTTTTCAGTTACGAAACACAAATTCAACAATTGCTGATTCTTTTGAACTGGTAAAACGGATGAAGGAGTTATGCGACAATAAGAGAAAAGAACTATTAGTATACCTATCAATGGGTTTCGGTAATCCTTATGGCGACGAATGGAACGCCGGGATTGTTGAGGAATGGACAGGTAAGTTAGTTAACGAAGGTATCAAAACCATCGCTTTAGCTGATACTGTAGGCGCCGCAACTGCCGAACAAATAAGCGAGTTGTATCCGCTATTAACCAATCACTTCCCAGAAACTGAATTTGGTGTTCACCTGCATAGCACGCCCGCCACATGGCATAAAAAGGCAGAAGCAGCCTATTTAAGCGGCTGTACTCGGTTTGATTCAGCAATGAAAGGTTACGGAGGCTGCCCAATGGCTTCAGACGACCTTACAGGCAACATTGCTACCGAGAGCTTGGTAAGTTATCTCCAAACAAAAAACGCGCTACACGAGCTTAATATGGATAAATTTAGCGAGGCAATGGAATACGCTAACAGGATATTTGCGTAATATAGAAATTACTTCCGCACCATTTTAAAATGCTGTATGCCTGCCTCTTCAAATTGCGGCCCGGTTTTTTCAAAGCCAAACTTTTCATAAAGAGTAACAGCAGCCAATTGCGCATGCATATAAACATAGGTTGCATCAGCGGGCAAGTCATTTAAAACAGCCTGTACCAATTCTTTGCCTACTCCACCGCGATATTGTTCCAGCACGGCAAAACGTTCCAGCTTGTAGCCTTTATCGGTTTTACGCCAGCGCGAGGCACCGGCAGGTTCGCCATTTACTGTGGCTAAAAAATGGGTAGATTCGTCTTCAAATTCCCACTCCAATTCGGGTGGGCAATCTTGTTCAACAACAAAAACCTGACGGCGTATGGCAAATACTTTTTCCAGGTCGGCAGGGTTACTTACTTTGTTTACTTGTATCTTTTTTTGCTCTTGCATCGGTATAATGCTTTCTTGAGCGCAAGTTAGTTAATTTTTGAGTATGATTATCTCTTGCCGCATCAATTGAATGCGTACAGGTAATATCATCTTCTTCCTCAGCAAGATCTGATAACTGAACATAAAATTTATGTAATTGATCCAGTTCTTCTTCGGTTAGGTCTTCCAAATTAACCATTCTGTTACTGGCCCCCTGGTGCGAAGCCAATATTTCATTTAATTTTAAATGCACAGCTTTTGAATCCTTATTCTGTGATTTCTGAATCAAAAAAACCATCAAAAAGGTAACAATGGTAGTACCCGTATTAATAACCAACTGCCAGGTATCAGAATATTTAAACACGGGCCCTGTTACCCCCCAAACAATTATTACAATAATTGCAGTAAGAAAAGCAGCCGAGCTACCAGTGGCATTGGTTGCCCAGTTTGAAAATGTTTCGAAATAATTACTCTTTTTTTTAGGCATAATACGGGTATTAATGTAGGTATGAAACCGCAAAAAGCGGGAGATTGTTTTACTCAATATTCCATATCGGTTTAACTCTTTTATTTATTCATCACACAATTGATGCGTTTAGTAACATTTCTTATTAATTTGCTTGTATATGTATTAATATTGATAAAAAAAGAGCTATGAAAACCATACTTTTTATTATCGCGCTGTTTACTGCAAACACGCTATATGCCCAAACCAATGCAGGCCTGTTATGGCATCCGGACAGCGTGTATTCAAAAACATTGAAGGAAAAAAGAAAAATATGGGTATCAATGCCGGAACCGGGAGAAGATGATGCGTATGGCAATCAGCACTACCCAGTTCTTTATGTTTTAGACGGCGATATGCAGCTTACGCTAACGGCTATGGTTCAGCAAATGGAAGGCGGCAGCGGCAACCTCAACTTTCCAAAAATGATCGTTGTAGCAGTTTCTACCACGGCCAACCGCAACCGTGACCTTACTCCTACCCACAGCAACGGCGCACCTTTGCAGGATAGTCTTTCTATGGCAAGCTCGGGCGGAGGTGAAAACTTTACTACGTTTTTAGAAAAAGAATTGATGCCGCATATTGATTCCATCTATCCTACTGCGCCTTACCGGGTATTGTTTGGGCATTCGTTCGGCGGTCTATTTGCAATAAATACACTTGTACACCATTCGCAATTATTTAATGCTTACGCGGCTATTGAACCCAGTATGTGGTGGGATAACCAAAAATTATTAAAGGAAACTAAGCTTGCTTTAGACGACGGCAAACTTAAAAACATTCCATTATTCCTCGGCATAGCTCATACCCAACCAGCCCAAATGGATACTATAACGGCAAAGAAAGATAATACCACATCAACAGTTCATATCCGCGCCATTTTTCAGTTAAGAAACTATATGGCGGGGCGGCAAAGCAGTTCCTTTTCATGGAAGTATTACCCCGACTATAATCATGGCACGGTATCTACGGTTGCTTATTATGACGCGTTGCTTAGCCTGTTCCGCTTTTACAGTTTTGATTTTCCATTCCCAACTTTTTTCGGGCCATCCGGCAGCAACAGTATACTTACAGATCGCTATAAAAGTTTAAGCAGGCAGATGGGTTATACTGTATTGCCACCTCCCGGGTTTGTAAGTACACTGGCACACCAGTTAACCGGCTCAAAACAATGGGACAGGGCATTGGAACTCTTGACTTTAAACAAGGACGCCCACCCCGAAAATTATTTAGTTTATGAAGAATTGGGAGATTTTTACACCAAAAAAGGTGATAAAGAAAATGCCATTGCCCAGTATACTATCGCACTAAAACATAAAGATAGCCCTAAAATAAAGGCTAAACTGGAAAAGCTAACGAAATAAAAGTAAGCCTTAAAACAAAAAAGCGATGGGTTTAAAACCCATCGCTTTTTGTTGCTTAATTAAATTATCTATTATAATTTATCAGTAGCGCCAATGCAGTTCAGGTCTTCAAAAGCTGAAGTCAACCTTTTTACAAAGCTTTCCTCGGCTTTACGTAACCAAACACGTGGATCGTAATATTTTTTGTTCGGAGAATCAGCCCCTTCAGGATTACCAATTTGCGATTGCAAATAGCCTTCTTTTGACTGGTAATAATCTTTTATGCCTTCCCAGAAAGCCCATTGCATATCGGTATCAATGTTCATTTTTATTGCACCGTATGATATCGCTTCGCGAATCTCTTCCTGGCTTGAACCAGAACCACCGTGAAACACAAAATTGATCGGTTTCTCGGCAGCAAGATTAAATTTCTTTTTCACATACTCTTGTGAGTTATGTAATATAATAGGCTGTAATTTTACGTTACCCGGTTTGTAAACACCATGAACATTACCAAAAGCAGCAGCCACCGTAAACCGCGGACTAACCTTTAATAAATGCTCGTAAGAGTAAGCTACGTCTTCAGGTTGAGTGTATAGTTTATGGCTTTCAATGCCGCTGTTGTCAACGCCGTCTTCTTCGCCACCGGTTACGCCTAATTCAATTTCCAACGTCATGCCCATTTTAGCCATGCGCTCCAAATATTTGGCAGATATCTCTATATTTTCTTCAATTGGCTCTTCAGAAAGATCCAACATGTGCGATGAAAAAAGTGGTTTACCGGTTTCAGCAAAAAACTTTTCGCCATGATCTAATAAACCATCAATCCATGGCAATAATTTTTTAGCGGCATGATCAGTGTGCAATACTACCGCAACACCATAATGCTCGGCTAATAAATGCACATGCCTTGCGGCAGAAACACCGCCCAATATGCAAGCCTGCAGTTTAGAATTATCTAACGATTTACCCGCATAAAACTGCGCACCGCCGTTTGATAATTGTATCATAACCGGCGAATTAACCGCTTTTGCAGTTTCCATAACCGCGTTAATTGTATTTGTACCAATTACATTTACTGCAGGTAATGCAAACTGGTGTTTTTTTGCCGCTTCAAATAGCTCCTGCACCTGGTCACCGTGCAGTACACCTTTATAATTTTTTAAATCCATGAGGTTTATTATTTTATGTGCCGAAGTTATAAATTTTTTGAGGAGAATCAAGATATAAGAGCCAAGAATCAAGACAAGGATCAAGAAGAAAAAACAGGCAAACAACGATCAATACGACACATCCAGCTTATCTTGGCTCTTGGTTCTTGATTCCTGACTCTATAATTAAACATTTACAACAAAAAATCGTTTCTTTGTAACCAATTGAAAGAGTTCGAAAAAGATATGGCTTGGTTTAAGCGCGAAATAAAAGGGATAATTACGACTACTGAGGAAAAGAAGGAAACACCGGATGGTATCTGGAACAAATGTCCTCAATGTAAGAAGCCTTTACACTATACCGAACAGGTTGAAAATCAATACGTGTGCCACTACTGCGGTTTCCACCTGCGCATTGGCTCTAAAGAATATTTTTCTGTTTTGTTTGACAACAATGAATTTACCGAGTTAAACCCTGACATGACTTCGGGCGACCCGTTACATTTCGTTGATAGCAAAAAATATCCCGACAGAGTAGCTGAAACCCAGTTTAAAACAGGTTTAAAAGACGCCTTGCGTTCTGCTTACGGCAAATTAAACGGGTTAGACATTGTTATAGCCTGTATGGATTTCAACTTTATTGGCGGTTCAATGGGATCGGTTGTGGGTGAAAAAATTGCTCGTTCAATTGATTATGCCATTGAACATACAGTTCCTTTCCTGATGATATCTAAATCGGGCGGAGCGCGTATGATGGAAGCCGCGTTTTCTTTAATGCAGATGGCTAAAACTTCAGCCAAACTGGCTTTGTTAGCACAAGCTAAAGTGCCTTATATATCTTTATTAACCGACCCTACAACAGGTGGTGTAACAGCCTCATATGCTATGCTGGGCGATATTAATATTGCCGAACCAGGCGCGTTGATCGGCTTTGCGGGCCCGCGTGTTATAAAGGAAACCATTAAGAAAGACTTACCAAAAGGCTTTCAAACTGCGGAGTTTGTGCAGGAACATGGTTTCCTTGATTTTATTGTAGACCGCCGCGAAATGAAGGACGAGATCTTCGCATTTTTAAAAATGTTGCAGAATTGATTTAGTCCTTAGTCTGGAGTCTTAAGTCATTTATAGACTTTGAACTAAAGAGTTAAGACTTCTGACTATTTGATGCTTCGTTCTTATCATTAAAGAACAGCAGGAACAGCACCATAACCACTGCTGCAATACCGGCAGGAATCAACCATATCATATGCCAATCGTGTCCTGTGGGTGAATTATAAGCGTCAGATATTACTCCCGCTATATAGAAGCCTATTAACATGCCTACGCCATAAGTAGCTAAGGTGATCATCCCTTGCGCAGCACTTTTATATTGCGGACCCGCCTTTGAATCGGTATAAATTTGGCCGGATACAAAGAAAAAGTCATAACAAACACCGTGGAGCGCTATACCTAATATTAAAAGAAAACTCAGATCGGTTGCGTTGCCGTAGGCAAACATAGCATACCGTGCGGCCCAGGCCAACATACCTACCAATATTGTCCATTTAAAACCGAATTTTTTAAAGAAGATGGGTAAACAAAGCAGGAACGCTACTTCAGATATTTGCCCGATGGTCATTTTGCCTGTCGGGTTATCAACCTTAATGTCTGTTAAAAAGCTATTCGCGTTTTGGTAATAAAACGCCAATGGTATACATATCAGGATGGATGCAATAAAGAATATCAGGAAATTTTTGTCTTTCAATAATTTAAGCGCATCTAAACCCAGCAATTGCGATACGCTTACCTTTTCGCCCGATGCTATTTTCGGTGGCGTTGCAGGTAAAGTAAAGCTGAATAATCCCAATACCAGCGAAACAATACCGGCCATTAAGAACGTGTTTTTCAAAAGACCCTGTGTTACACCCCGCGGCGAATCCCAATGAAATGCATAGCTGATAGCCAGACCCGCTACTATCCAGCCTAACGTACCCCAAACACGTATAGTTGAAAATTCCTTTTCCGGATCGGTCATTTGATTAAACGAAACCGAATTTACCAATGCTAATGTTGGCATATACAAAACCATATAACCTAAAACATATGGGTAAAATACAGTGATATCGACAGCCGTGTACATCTGGTACATTAAAACAGCGCCTATAATATGCAGTACGCCTAATATTTTTTCAGCGTTAAAATATCTATCGGCAATTAAACCTATAATGAACGGAGCTATAATTGCACCCCACGATTGTGTAGAGAACACCGCGCCGGTTTGTGCGCCGGTGGCATGTAGCGTATTGCCTAAGAAAGAACCTAAGGTTACAAACCACGCTCCCCAAATAAAAAATTCAAGGAACATCATTACTGATAGTTTAATTCTGATAGTTGCGGTCATGGTCAAGTTTATAATTGGTTCCTAAAAATATAAATTTTTAATCAATACCCAATATTTTGCGATTAAGTGCATCGTCTGCTCCTGATCCTGCAAAATCATCAAATGCCTTATCGGTAACTCGGATAATATGATCTTTTATAAATACAGCGCCTTCTCTTGCACCATCTTCCGGGTGTTTAAGGGCACACTCCCACTCCATTACCGCCCATCCTTTAAAATCATACTGCGCCATTTTGCTGAATATGCCTTTAAAATCAACCTGCCCATCGCCTAACGAACGGAATCGCCCTGCACGCTCTAACCAATTTTGGTAACCGCCATAAACTCCCTGGCGACCTGTTGGATTAAATTCCGCATCTTTAACATGAAACATTTTTATGCGTTCATGATAAATATCTATGTATTCCAAATAATCCAGGCATTGCAATACAAAATGCGACGGGTCATATAAAAGGCAGGCTCGTTTATGGTTATTCACCTTCTCTAAAAACATTTCATAGCTAATACCATCGTGCAGGTCCTCGCCCGGGTGAATTTCATAACAAACATCTACCCCGCATTCATCAAAGGCGCTTAGAATTGGTGTCCACCGTTTAGCCAATTCGGTAAAACCGGTTTCAACGAGTCCGGCAGGGCGTTGCGGCCACGGGTATACCATTGGCCATAATAAGGCACCGCTAAAGGTAGCGTGTGCGTTTAACCCTAAGTTTTGCGACGCTTTGGCGGCATATTTCAATTGCTGCACGGCCCACTCCTGCCGCGCTTTAGGATTATTGCGGTATTCGACAGGCGCAAAACCATCAAACAGCGCATCGTAAACCGGGTTAACGGCTACCAACTGGCCTTGCAAATGAGTGGAAAGCTCGGTTATTTCTAAACCATAATCTGCTACTTTTCCTTTTATCTCATCGGCATAGGTTTTACTTTCTGCCGCCTTTTGTAAATCGAAATAGCTGTTTGCCCAACTTGGTATTTGTACACCTTTAAAACCGAGGTTGCTTGCCCATTTGCATATATCATCTAATGTATCAAAGGGTGGTTTATCGCCTAAAAATTGTGCTAAAAATATGGCCGGGCCTTTAATTGTTGTCATGGTTTATACTTTAAAATCTGTCCATTTTATATCTGATTTACCTGAAGCTATCGCATTCTCGATAAATGCCATTCCGCGTACGCCTTCCTCTATACCCGGAAAATCCATCCATTCTGGTTGCGGGGTTTGCCCCGCTGCATGTGCTTTTATAGTGAGTGCAAAATTGCGGTATATATTGGCAAATGCTTCCAGATACCCCTCAGGATGCCCGGCAGGTACTCGCGTATTGTGTGACGCATATGAACTTACATAGCTGCCACCAGTACGGTATATCTCGGTTGGTTTATCTAACCATTTTACCGTAAGGGTATTGGCATCACATTGCTGCCATTCAACGCTGCCTCTTTCTCCATAAACCCTTACTTTAATATTGTTTTCTTCGCCTGCGGCGATTTGCGAAGCCATTAAAACTCCGCTTGCGCCATTATTGTATTTTAATAAAATGCCGCCGTCGTCATCCAGTTTACGGTCATCTACCACAATATTTATATCGGCACAAATTTTTGTAACCTGTAGTCCGCTTACATATTCAGCTAAATTAAAGGCATGGGTTCCTATATCACCCATGGCACCTGCAATGCCGCTTTTGGCCGGATCGGCCCGCCAGGCAGCTTGTTTATTATCGCTATTGCCTTCTAAAAAGGTGCTTAACCAGCCTTGCGGGTATTCAACATATATCTTTCTTACCTTACCTATTTTACCTGATTTTACTAATTGCTTTGCTTCCTTTACCATTGGATAACCCGTGTAAGTATGCGTAAGCGCAAATAAGTTTCCTGTTGCTTTTACGGTTTTTTCCAATTCTTTTGCTTCGGCTAATGATAAGGTCATTGGCTTATCTAAAATAACGTGAAATCCGTTTTCAAGCGCCAATTTAGCCGGACCGAAATGCACATTATTAGGGGTTACAATACCTATAACCTGCACACGTTCATTAGCAGGCAATTGTTTTTCTTTTTCAATCAATTCCTGGTAGGTGCTATAAACCCTGTTCTCAGGTAGACCAATCGATAAACCGCTTTTTTTCGACACATCTGGTTTACTGCTAAACACACCACAAATCAATTCGTATTCATCATCTATACGCGCGGCAATACGATGTACAGCGCCTATAAAAGAGCCTTCACCGCCGCCGATCATTCCTAATCGTAATTTCATTATTGTTTTCCAGGTTTTTAATTATTGATGCTGCTTCCTGTTACGCATCGAAGATAAACATAGTTTATTTCTTTTGATTTTCTAAAGGAAAAATGGGAAACATTAGATCGGTATTACTTACAAAAGCAATATGCTTGCTATCAGGCGACCATGATGGCGTATTGATAGTGCCTTGCCCACCATATACATAAGCAATAATTTTTGAAAAGCCCCCATTAACGAGCATTACCTGCAAGTAAACATGGCGGTAAAAAGGGTGGTCATCAGGCTTAACTTCGCTTTGCAGAAAGGATATATAAACAATCCATTTGCCATCAGGCGAAATATGCGGGAACCAGTCATTGAGGTCGCTATGGGTAACTTGAGTTTGTTCGCTGCCATCAGCCTTCATACGCCATATTTGCATATGCCCGGAACGCACCGAGTTAAAGTAAATGTATTTGCCATCGGGCGTGTACTCCGAACCATCATCATAGGCCGTATCGGTAGTTAACCTTATTTCTTTACCGCCTTGGGGAGAAACTTTATAAATATCAAAATTATTGTTACGCTGGCTGGTGAATATAAGCCATCTGCCATCGGGCGACCAGCTGTGAATGTATGACGGAGATACGGTAGTTACTCTTTTAGGTTCACCACCGGTAATAGGCATCACATATCCCACCGATTTTCCATTTTCTTTGATCTTATCACCAAAACTACTAATAGCTAACATTTTGCCGTCAAATGAAATTACGTGGTCGTTATTATTTCTCTTCACATCGCCTGTATTTAAAAGAGTTGGTTTATTTGTGGCGAGGTCATACCTATACAACAGGTCATCTTTATTATATATTAACGCTTTCCCATCCCTAGTCCAGTTTGGCGCTTGTATAGATTTATCATACTGGTAAATAACGCGGCTGTTTTGAGTTGCCATATCCAGTATTTCAATATTGCTGCCGATATAATCTGAATACGGTTTAAAATCAACCTTTGCGGGAACAGTAATGCGCACATTGCTGAAAATGGCTTTTTCGGTTACCGTACTGGAGTGTGAGCAAATAAATAGACCCGCGTACACAGCGTCGCCTATTTCCTTTGTGGTAAAGATATCTGATGTAAAAGGTTCACCTTTCCTGGCGACAGACATGGTATAAACATCGCCTCTGCGTTCTAATTGCACCACATTAGCATCCTCAACTTTGGATACGATCTGGTAGGTAGAATCGTCGGTTTTAGTACGATACTGTAAACTAACCAGTTTAACGCCATGTACAGCGGCATCTACGTATTTAGAGCCAGGAGTTAGATCAGATCTTACCATCCATCCTATTTTACGATGATCTACAGCCCCTTTACCTATAAATTGCACATTGGCTCGAAGAATAAAATCTCCTTTTATTTTTTTCCAAAGAAAATGAAAGTCATCGTTTTTATTCCAAATATTGGCCCCAGCTCCTGTTAATGTGTATTGTTGTATTTGCTGATTATAGGTTGTCGTACCTTGAGGAATAACATAACCAATGTCCGTTTGGCCGTCAAATATCCCTATTGATTGAGCTTGAGCAGTTACATTGTTATAAGAAAATACGCTCAGTATCGCTATTACAGCGTAAAACAATTTATTTCTCATAAAGCTTAGTTTAGATTTGCAATCGATTACAATAAAGGTATAAAAAAAGGAGATATAAAAATTATACCTCCTTTTTTGTTTCTTCAACCCGTTATTTATGGTTTCTTTACTTTTTCAACCTTAACAACATGTTTGGTTTTTGTACCGTTGTAGTGTTTGTGTTTACTAAAGGTATTATGTATTTTTTGAGGTATTGAGGTTGTTTTCTTTTCCTTATCTACCTTTTTAACTACAACTTGTTGTGCAAACGTGGTTACACCAATGGCCATTACCATTATTAACAGGGCTATTTTCTTTTTCATGATTGTGATTTTTTTATAACACCATAACAAGAAGTTGTACCAATTGTTTTAGCCTACTGCTATTGATTGTTTTTCGGTTATTAAAACTTCATCATCTAATTCATATAGAGCCTGCGGTTGCTTATTAACATAATCTGCAAAAAATTGCTTTTTTGAATCGCGGTATGAACTTACACCACCTATCATGCTTAAGCATTTAATATAAACCCAGGCCATATCCAACTGATGAGCTTTAAAACCAGAGCGTGCGCTTTTAGGATACAAGTGATGATTATTATGCCATTCGCCGGCTACATAACCGGGCCATAGCTGATTGATAGACATATCTTCGCGATTATAATCAATCCCTTCACGGCGTTTGTCTTCGCCTTTTCCATGGCCTTCATAGTTAAATGTACGTACGCCTACTGCCCAAAATCCGGCAGCGCCAAAAACAGCACACCCCAGGCCATTACCACCAATTAAATAACATAACAGGTACCAAAATCCCCAGTTTAAAATAATGCCTATCACTGTACGCAGCGGATTTGCCAGCGTACCCCATACCTTGTATTGCGTGTATGTATTAGTTCTTACACCGGTGTGCTTCATCAAGCCAACACAACGGTTATAGTCTTTTTCGGTCATATTGCGCGCTATTGGCTGGTGATTTACATCTGCCAAAAAGCAGTATAAAAAGCCGCCGGTTGCATTATATGGGTCGCCGGGTTGATCAGACAGTGCATGATGCACATGATGCGATATGGCGTAAATTTCTTCGGGGATAATTTTAAGCGTTAAATTCTGCGTAAAAAAGCGCCAAAATTTATTGCTGAACTGGTAAGCGTTATGTGTACAATACCTATGGTGCCATATGGTACCATGGGTACCCATAATTATCATACTGTAAATAAAAGCTACCGCCAGTAATTTAAAGGAGAAATATTTAAAAATGAAGACAAACAAGAACGGGGCTAAGATCACGACCAGCATCCAGCTTAGAAAAGAAAGCCAGTTTTTTTTGTTCTTGAATACATTTAACCGGGAGAAAAATTCCTTGAAAATTTGTCGGGGATCGGGCTTCGAAAGGTTACCACCTTCATCTGTCCAGCCATAGGTTGGCGGCTCTAGTACACTATTTAAAAATGCCATTTAATTAGGGTTAATACCCTAATTACTTAGGGCCTATAATTGTTTCGGAAGGTAGGCATAATTATCATAGGAATGTCAAAAAATAAAACATTAAAAACAACCTGGCAGAATATATATTGTTAAGCGTTTCAAATTCAGACCATTAAACAGCGTTCGCCTTGTAATAGTTGTTCACAAAGCAGTATATCGTCAGGCGTATGAATTTTAGCTGTTTCCAATTTATAATTCTGCTTTTCTTCTTTACGCCTACGGGCATTAATAAACCGGCGTACATGATCGCGATTTTCTAATATCAAACCCGGAACTTGCACCGGTTTGTCATGCTCATCCTTAGCTACCATAGTGAAGTAACTGGTATTGGTGTGATTAGTAACATTGGTTTTAATGTTTTCTGAAACCACGCGTATACCCACAATTAGCGAAGTTTTGCCCACATAATTTACTGATGCCATTAAGGATACCAACTCACCAACTTCTATGGGTTGCAGAAAATCAACCGTATCAATTGAAGCGGTTACGCAATAATTACCGGCATGTTTGGCCGCACAAACGTAAGCCACCTTATCCATTAATGATAATAATATGCCACCGTGTATCTTGCCGCCAAAATTGGAATATGATGGTATCATTAACTCGGTAATGGTAGTTTCTGAAAAGCTAACGGTTTTGTAATTTGAGGTATCGGCAGGTGTTGTCATAATTATTTTAAGTGATTTAGTATTTCAAAAATACACTATTACAACATTTTACACCTATCAGCAGTAGCAATTAGAAGATAAGAATGCTTGTTTTTATTGAAATTTAACTATTAAGATTTAAATTGCTCAAAATATACCATGGCGAGAAATATCATACTTTTTGCGATAGCACTACTTTATATCAATACTTGTTTTTCGCAGCAGCCGGTCCAGCGTAAAAATAAGCTTACGCAATCGGTAACCGAGCGATATCATGCCATTATCGGCAAAAATAAAGAAGAAAGACAGGGTGAATACCAGGTTTTATATCACAATAAAACAACTATTGTAACCGGGCAATACGCCGACGACAAAAAAACAGGCGTGTGGTTTTATTATAACAAAGCCGGCAGGGTAATGGAAAAATACGAGTATGATACTAATACTTTGTTATTTGAAGCTCCCGAGGATACTACTTCAAACTTCAGGTATACAGTTGAATCAAAAGTTGAAGCGACGGACAAAGCCACAAAACCTGTAAAAATTGGTGGGCGCTACTTTGCTTACCTGCCCTATTTAAAAGCATTTAGATTACCCGATGGCATATCAACCAATAATGGCCGCATTATATATACTGCTAGAATTGAATTGCTGATAAGTCCGGGTGGCCGACTGGCGGATTTTAAAATACATTTTTTTTCGGGCCTTAACGGCGAAGAAATAATACACATTAACCCTGATGTGCTAAAAGACGAGGATAAGATATTTTACGCGGCAACATTAAATGGCCAGCCTATAACCAGCAGGATATTTATACAATGTTACGTTAATGAGTATGATGAGTTGGATATGAATTGATCTGAACCGGGATTAAGCGGATTTATGGATTAATCTGATTAAATAGCAGCATCCAGAAAATCCGTTAATCCGCTTAATCCCGATTCAGGCAATATTAATGTCCGTGATGGCCATCAGCTCCGTGAGCGTGGCCATGTGATAATTCTTCGGGTGTTGCAGGACGAACGTTTAATATGGTTCCTTTGAAATGCAGTTCCTGGCCGGCCATAGGGTGGTTCAGGTCAACTATAACGGCATCTTCAGCCACAGAAACTACTTGTCCCTGGAAATGATTGCCCTGGTTATCTTGCAAAGGCAAAATGCTGCCGATCTCCGGCATATCGTTACCACTAAACATATCGATAGGCAAATTAGCTATCGCTTCCTGGTCATACAGGCCATAACCATCTTCGGCAGAGATGCTGAAATCATAATTATCACCGGTTGACAAGGTGCTTAAATGCTCTTCAAACCGTGGAAGCATCTGGCCTGCACCGTATAAAAAAGTTAAGGGTTGTTCTTCAGTCGCGCTTTCTACCAAAGCCTCTGTACCATCTTCCTGGTTGGTATACAGATCGTAAGTTAATGACACTACGTGTTGTGGTTCAATCTTCATTGTACTGTTTTAATAGATAAATATTTTATTGTTCAATTTGTTTTAATGCGTCTGCCGTATTATCAACCGGCAATCCGCAGGTTTTATCTTTACACACAAATATTTGCGTAGTACTGCCAAACCTGTTTTCCAGCAAAGGTAAACTTCCTTTTTTACCACCCAACATTATTTTATTGGGGATGTAATTTTTTTCTATTTCTAAACGGAATTGCTCATATTCAGTCCCGGTTATAGCCACTTCATTAACACCGAAAACTTCATCTAACAGCAGCATGGCCCAATTTGAGTAAGATGATCCGTACTTAGCCATGTGCGGCATAATATTGCGGAGTAATTGTGCCGATATTTCTGAATAACGCTCATTGTCAAACAACAACCCTAACTTTTTAAGATTACGCGCCATAACCGAATTGGATGCAGGCGTCACATTATCCATAATTTCCGATTTACGGGCTATCAGTTGTTCATCATCATCGGCTGTATAAAAAAAAACACCGTTGGCTTTATCATAATAATGCGCAATGGCACTATCTGTTAATTTTATGGATTGATGTAGCCATTCCTCATCAAACGTAATTTCATACAAGGCAATAAATGCATCAATTATATTGGCATAATCGTCTAAAAAAGCGATTGGTTTAGCATTATTTTTAGAGTAGATACGCTTGAGTTTGTCATTCTTATTTGCCAGGTTATTGAGAATAAAATGTGCATTCTTTAAAGCCAGTTCTTTATATTCAGGTTTATTAAAAGCACGGTAAGCATCGCAAAGGCCTTTTAACATTAAGCCGTTCCATGAAGCCAATATTTTATTATCCAATCCCGGGGGGATACGTTTACTACGGGCTTCCAATATTCTATTACGCGAGGCTTTGATCCTGCTTTGCAATTCATTAACGGGCATACCTAACTTCTCCGCTAATTCTTCATCGGTATTGCTTCTAAAAAACACGTTGGTTTCTTCTTCATGCCAGTTGCCGTCATCAGTCACGTGGTAATAAATGCAAAACAGGTCTGCGTCATCGCCCAATATAGCCTCAACTTCTGTTTTAGTAAATATGTAGAATTTACCTTCCACGCCTTCACTGTCCGCATCCAGTGCAGAGTAAAAACCGCGTTCTTGCGACAAAAGTTCTCGTATAGAAAAGGCAATAATTTCATCGACGATTTTTTCATAAAGCGGATCTGGGTTCCAGGTATAAGCTTCGGCATATAAACCAATAAGTTGGGCATTATCATATAGCATCTTTTCAAAATGCGGAATATGCCATACCCCATCAACCGCATAGCGTGCAAAGCCGCCGCCTACATGGTCATATATACCACCATAGGCCATCTTTTTCAGCGTTAACTTAACCAGTTGCTGCAAATCATCATCGTGCATTAAATGAGCATAACGCATTAAAAACTGCCAGTTATTTGGCATCGGAAACTTAGGTGCAGTCCCCATGCCGCCTTCCACACGGTCAAGATAATTTTTCCAATTGTTTACTATGGCTGTCAGATCATCTTTTGTATAGGCTGGTTGTTCAGCTACAAAAGCTATGGATTCATATTTTTGGATACCCTCGGTTAGTCTAACAGCATATTCTTCCGCTTCAGCAGGTTTTTGTTTATAAAAATCGGCCAGGTTAAAGAGCAGGCTTACCCATTCGTTTTTACGGAAATAAGTACCGCCATAAATAGGCCGTTGATCAGGCAGGCATATACAGTTCAGCGGCCATCCACCTCTGCCGCTCATTAGTTGTACAGCACTCATGTATACCTGGTCAACATCTGGTCGTTCTTCCCTATCGACTTTTATACACACAAAATATTCGTTCATTACGGCGGCTACGCTTTCGTCCTCAAAGCTCTCATGCTCCATTACATGGCACCAATGGCAGGCCGAATAGCCAATGCTTACTAATATCAGCTTATTCTCATCCCGTGCTTTTTGCAGAGCTTCTGTACCCCACGGATACCAGTTAACCGGGTTACCAGCGTGCTGTAATAAATAAGGCGAAGTAGAATTTGCCAGTTGATTCATATTGAGCAATTATGCAGCTAAATTGCATTATTAATTTAAATCAATGGTAATACAGAAAGGTTTTTACAAAAGTTTAACTTATTGATTTTAACAGCTCATCCAATAGTGCTTGATATCAATTCTGGACTATCTATGAAAAAAAGTAATAATATCAATGAGCGAGTATCGTAAATTATCATTTTCATAATTTATTTGGTTAATTTGCCGTTCTAACTACAAACTAACATAATGCGTACTTTAAAACTGACTAACCTATTCTGTGCTTTTGGCTTATTGCTAAGCACCGGAATTGCATCGGCACAAACTGCCGACTCTATTAAATACAACCACCTTGATGTATTTGGCCCAATTGTTTGGCCAACCACCAGCGGCGGCACACGTTCGGCAGCCGGTAAACCCGGTGAACACTACTGGCAAAACCGCCCGGATTATGTAATTCATGCTACCTTAAATGAAGGCAAACAAGATACAACGGTAACCGGCGAGGTGGCTATTAACTACACTAATAATAGTCCTGACCAACTGGAATATTTATGGCTGCAACTGGATCAAAACTTATTTAAACCCGATTCAAGAGGAGCTGCAACAGTTCCGTTGGCTGGTGACCGTTTTGACGTGAAGGGTTTTAAACGTGGTGGGTATCATATCCACTCGGTAACGGTTACTTATAAAGGGCAATCTTATACTGTTGTGCCGGTAATTACCGATGCGCGTATGCAGGTGAAGCTAAAAACGCCAATGGGCGGTAAAGGCGATAAAATTACGGTAAAGGTTAATTATGATTTTTCGATACCATTTTACGGTGCCGACCGTATGGGCCGTAAAACATTTAAACAAGGCGTAGTGTATGAAATTGCGCAATGGTACCCGCGTATGTGCGTTTATGACGATGCAGAAGGCTGGAACACATTACCTTATATGGGCTTAGGCGAGTTTTATTGCGATTATGGTAATTTTGATTATTACATAACCGCTCCTGCAAACATGACCGTAGCAGGATCTGGAGACTTGGTAAATGCTGCACAGGTACTGAGCACACAACAACAGGCAAGGTTAGCAGAAGCGCGTAAAAGCGATAAAACGGTTATGATCATAAAACCGGAAGAAGTTGGACAGGCTGCAACACATCCTTTTAAAGGTACATTAACCTGGCATTTTAATATGACCAACAGCCGCGACGTATCATGGGCTGCTTCTACCGCTTTTATATGGGATGCTGCACGTATCAACTTCCCATCGGGGCGTAAAGGCATCTCTCAAAGCGTTTATGCGGCAGAAAGCTCGGGCAATGAGGCTTACGGGCGTTCTACCGAATACTTAAAGTATAGTATTGAGATCTACTCGAAAAAATACTTTGAATACCCGTGGAATTCGGCAGTTAATGTGGGTGGCGTGGCTTTAGGTATGGAATACCCGGGTATTATTTTTTGTCGTAGCGATTTAAAAGCAGGTAGGTTATGGGGTGATGTTACCCACGAGATTGGCCATAACTGGTTCCCAATGATAGTGGGTACAAACGAACGTAAATATATGTGGATGGATGAAGGCTTTAACACCTTTATTAATGAATATTCTACACAAATGTTTAACAAAGGCGAATACTTTGATGTTTCAGGCAGGCCTGCAAACGATATTGGCAAATCAATGGCAAGGGCAAGAAACCCTGAACCATTAATGACCCCTCCGGAGGCTGATAATAACTACGGGGAGTATTACACCAAAACATCGGCCGGTTTAGATATGCTACGTAATGTGGTATTAGGCCCAGAACGTTTTGATTATGCATTTAACGAGTACATTAAGCATTGGGCATTTAAGCACCCGCTGCCTTACGACTTTTTCCGCGCTATGAATGATGCAGCTGGCGAAGACCTGAACTGGTTCTTCCAGGCATGGTTTTTCAATACATGGAAAATTGACCAAGCTATACAAGGTGTTAAATACGTAAAGAATGATGCTGCTAACGGTGCACAAATCACTTTGGTTAACAAGGAAAAAATGGCTATGCCGGTTGAGTTAAAAATAACTCAGGCAAATGGCAAAACCGAGATTTTGCATCTACCTGTAAATATTTGGCAACGCGGCGGTGTATGGACGTTTGTTTACCCGTCAACTTCTGCCATTGAATCAATTGTTATTGATCCCGACAACCAGCTTTCTGATATTGACAGAAGAAACAATACCTGGAAGGCTCCGGCTAAATAAGTTAGGTTTATAAATCTTTTAAAAAGACCTGCTTTGAAAGAAGCAGGTCTTTTTTATTGGTGTCTTAAATTCGAAATCCTTTCTTTCCTTTCACCTCAAAATCTTAATTTCGCCATGACAGAAAAGAGGATACAGATTTGGATTATTTAGCGGGATTAAACCCTGAACAGAAAGCGGCAGTACAACAAATTAAAGGCCCGGTAATGATAATTGCCGGTGCGGGATCGGGGAAAACACGGGTTATAACTTATCGTGTGGCGCATTTGATACGCAATGGTATTGATCCTTTTAACATCCTGGTTTTAACGTTTACTAACAAAGCCGCACGCGAAATGCGCGAGCGTATAATGCATTTGGTAGGCACCGAGGCTAAAAATATATGGATGGGAACCTTCCATTCGGTTTTTGCCAAACTATTGCGTGTGGAGGCTGATAAGATAGGCTACCCCCATAATTTTACCATTTACGATACCGACGACAGCAAAAGCGTACTGCGTGCCATTTTAAAAGTAATGAACCTTGACGACAAGCTGTACAATGCCAATTTTGTACATAACCGTATATCGGCTGCTAAAAATAACCTGGTCTCATGGCAGGAATATCAACAAAATGACCAAATACAGGCCGACGATTTCTCTTCAGGCCGTGGGCAATTAGGTAAAATATACGAAACCTATGTAATGCGCTGTTTCCGTGCCGGCGCTATGGATTTTGATGATCTGTTATTTAAAACCAATGAGTTATTAAAAGTTAGTCCGGACACGCTGAACAAATACCAGCACAAGTTTAAATACTTAATGGTGGATGAATACCAGGATACCAATTTTTCGCAATACCTTATTGTAAAAAAACTGGCGGCTGTTAATGAAAATATTTGCGTGGTTGGTGACGATGCCCAAAGTATTTACGCTTTCCGCGGGGCGAATATCCAGAACATCCTGAATTTTGAAAAGGATTATCCGGATCTGAAAATATTTAAGCTGGAACAAAATTATCGTTCTACTCAAAATATTGTAAACGTTGCCAACAGCATCATCGCTAATAACAAAGAGCAACTTAAAAAGAATGTATTTTCTGAAAAAGAAGCAGGCGATAAAATAAAGGTAATGCGCGCCTTTAGCGATAACGAAGAAGGCAAACTGGTTGCAGAGGCTATTATGTACGAACGCACGTCTAAAGGCTTAAAATGGCATGATTTTGCCATTCTGTACCGCACCAATGCCCAATCGCGTTCAATGGAAGAAGCTTTGCGCAAATTAGGTACGCCTTATAAAATTTATGGTGGCCTTTCCTTCTATCAGCGTAAAGAAATAAAGGACCTTATAGCCTACTTCCGTTTAACCTTTAATCCAAATGATGAGGAAGCTTTAAAACGAGTTATTAATTACCCGCGCCGGGGCATTGGCGATACATCAGTAGATAAAATCATAGTAAGCGCTGATCAGCACCAGATAACGGCATGGGAAGTGATTCTTAATCCATCAAAATATTTAGATGGCCGTATATCAGCCGCGGTAGGTGCGTTTTCTACCATGATACAGAGCTTTCAGGTGCTTACCAAAACACAAACGGCCTATGAGGCGGCTTTATACATTGCACAGCATTCGGGCTTGTTAAAAGATCTTTATGAAGACAAGTCAGTTGAGGGCCTTAACCGTTATGAAAACATACAAGAGCTGTTAAACGGTATCAAAGAGTTTTCTGAACGCGAGGACCTGGAAGAAAAAGGCCTGGATATTTTTATGCAGGATATTGCCTTGTTAACCAATGACGATAATGACAAGAATCCCGATGCGGATACGGTTTCATTAATGACCATACATTCCTCAAAAGGGTTAGAGTTTTCACAGGTTTATGTAGTGGGGTTAGAAGAAAACCTGTTCCCATCTCAAATGGCGCTTAATTCCCGTACCGATCTTGAAGAAGAACGCCGCCTGTTTTATGTGGCCATCACCCGTGCCGAAAATAAACTATCGTTAAGTTACGCTACCTCGCGCTTTAAGTTTGGTACGCTTATTAACTGCGAACCCAGCCGTTTTTTAGATGAGATAGACGCGCAATACCTCGAGCTTGATTTTACAGCCAAGCCTGCAAATAGTGGTAAGCTGTCATTTGATGATGAACGCAATGCCTGGAGCAACAACAAGAATGCAGATACTTTCTCAAAACCCAAACCTGCTACCATAAAAACAACCTCCATATTAGCAAAGGCACACGTACCTTCACCCGGCTTTGCCCCTTCTGATACTTCAAACCTGCAGGTAGGTATGGAAGTAGAACATGAACGCTTTGGCTTTGGTAAAGTAATAAGTCTTGAAGGCAACAAACCCGATATTAAGGCAACTATTTTCTTTAAAGAAATAGGCCAAAAGCAATTACTGCTTAAGTTTGCCAAGCTTAGTATTCTAAACCAATAATTAAATTATTGGGGTTTTTGTAGAGCCATTTCCACACATGGGGCATGTATATGCGTTAAAATTTTACCCAATAATTACACATTTAAGCAATTTTTATTGTGGCATAGCCTTTGGTTAAGGATTAATAACCCTTTTCCCTGTAATTAATTTTTTAACACAAACGACATGAGCGAGACCATTAAAAAGAAGACAAACAAAACCATTGGCAAAAACATCAGGACATTTCGCCATCAGCATGGTTGGAGCCAGGAAGACGTAGCAAACCGGTTGGGCATTTCGATTCCAGCTTTTTCTAAAATAGAAACCGGTGTTACCGATATCAATTTATCGCGGCTGGAACAAATTGCAAACATCTACGAAATTGACGTGGTACAATTGTTATCCATTGATATGGAACAAGTAGAATTGGAACCGTCAAATTTAAGTATCCTGCAAAAAAAATTGGTAGATCGCGAGTCGGAGATCGCAAATCTGCAACGCAAGGTCATCCTGCTTTATGAGGAACTACGAAATAAGAATCATAATTAGCTAACTGTTCAAAAAACACAACACTTAAATGTTCACCTTTATTTTTAATCTGTGGTTATTTTTTACCCCTATTAAATAATTTAAACTGTTGATTAAAATAAAGATAGGCATAAGCAATAAGCGTTAAATAGTGCTTTTGGTTTAAAGTTTGATATATACAATGTGAATAATCAAAATGTATATGTCAAATTACCTGATATCAATACCTAAAGATGAACCTGTAAATAGCGGTATCATCCATGATCTTAGCAGCAAGTTAAAGGTAAAGGCTTTTAACCTGATCAAATCAAAATTCACACCTAGCAAAGGCGAAGTTCAATACTTTGTAACTGCCGGAAAAAGAATACTTGCTTTTGAAACAAGAGGTTTTAGAAAACACCGCCAGTTGCTGGTACTGCAAATGATATCTGCCTATTGTGTATATCTTGGCCTTATAGAAGCCCAAATACATTCAACTTTACCCTATTAACACTGGTTTAAGGGGCGACAGGATTATTAAAGCAATGATCTTTAGAAACTTTTGCCTGGATCATGTAGCATATCGCTCATTTCAATGATCTTTTCATCAATTTCTGATACGCATTTATCCATCATATTAATACATTCAGCCTGGTCTACAAGACCTTCTTTCTCTAAATTCATTAAACCCTTTAGCGTAGCTATAGGCCCGCGTATTTGGTGCGATAAATAAGAAGAATACTCTGAAAGTTTTTTGTTTTTGATCTGCAAGTCGCGTGTACGTTCATCAATAATTTCTTCCAGGTGATGATTTATACGGTCAAGATTATCCTTTTGCCGCGATATTTCATTATTCAGCTCAGTAAGTTTAGCGTTTGTTGTAGTTTTACGTTTAACATTTGTCATTAACAAACCCACTACAACCAATAATAACCCTGCTACGATTGCCAATAACCAAAACCGCTGACTGGCGTTGCGTTTTTCGGTAGCACTTTTTTCTGCATCGCGCTGATGGTCTTTTTCTTTTTGAGACAGCCTGAAGTTGGTAGATAAAGTTGAATTATAAGTAACGCTATCCTGTAAAAACAACTTATTAAGATAACCTAACGCTTCTTTATAATTCTGTCGCCGAAACTCCAGTTCATACCAGCTGCGCACATAATCGTGTATATCACGGTCGTTATTTATTAACTGGGCACAAATTTCACCTTCTTTAAGAAATCGCTCTGCTGCATCAAAATTCTTTTCTTTATTATAAATATCAAACAGTTGCAAATTGATGCTGGCAACCGACGAGTTCATGTCTCTTATTTTTGCCTCTTTGTTAGCCTCTAACAATAATCTTTCTGATTCACCAAGCTGGTTTAATTTGTAATAAATTATGCCCAGATCTTGCATACTTAATATAATAGATTCTTGAATATTTAGTTTTTTAAATTGCTCATAGCTTGTTTTATAAGACTCAAGCGCCTCATTTAACATATTTTTATGGTAGTAAATATTACCCCGGTTTAGGTTTATTTTTGCTATAAGCGTATCATTGTGGGTAATCTTAGCTATGTTTTCGGCTTTGGCAAAGTAATCTAATGCAATTACATAATCGGCCTCCTGGTATAAGTTTCCAATGTTGTTATAAACATTAGCCTGGCCAACCTTATCATTTAACGCTTCAAATAATTTTAACGATTCGAAATAATCATTTATAGCGCTGTCGGGTTTATTTAAATAAAACTCGCTTATACCTTTTACACGATATGCTTCGGCAATGCCTTTGGGATATTTTATTTCGATTGCTTCTTTAAGGGCTTTCTCGGCATATTTTTTTGCCTCGGTAGGATTTGAAAAGCGAATCTTTAAGCCAAAATTATTTAATTGCTTAACCTGGTTAGTATCTGCAATTGAAACATTCAATGAGCCCTTTGCGTAAACTATAACTGAAAAAAATAAGAGAAGAAGCGCTAAGTAAAGTTTTCTCATCAAACCATTATTACGTTTAATTATGGGGAAAGTTATAAATAATAAAATCAATATCCTTACATAACCATAAAAAAACTAAAATAATACTGTTGAAAACTTTTATCTCTTTTTCTTTGTAATTAACAAAACCTAATTATATTTGCTATGTTTAACTATTTGGAAATCAAATAACTATAAACAACGAAAATTGATTAATAACTTTAAAAAAAACTAAAAATTTGGTTGGATAAATAATATCAAAAAATACGGAAATACTATGTTGGCCCTGTTAAAAAACGCATGATCCACAAAGTAGGATAAGTATAATTATAAATATATAGTTAACCAGTAGTTAATTTTAGACATAAAATTGTATCAATAAATAATAAATATTATAAATATGAAAAAAATAATCTTTTCAGTAATTATTGTTAGTGCGGCGGCCCTAACATCATGCACTAAAAAAGTGGAGCGCATAGCAGTATTTAAACCACTGAAAACATCAATTTTTTCACCAAAATTTTTAGTAGGAACCGCCGATTAAGGCACATTAATTAATAGACAAGTCAATCAAAAAATTTAAACTATAAGATCATGAAAAAGGCAATAATCATACTAGCAGTAATCTTAACCTCTGGGTTAACAGCATTATCTGTAACAAAAAGTGAAAGCAAACCACAAGTTGCAAAGGCAAGTGTAGAAAGAAGCAATCTGGGCGCAAACACAGATCACTTAGCTACAATAGACTAATTATCAATCAATAACAATTAAAACAAACACAAAAAACTTATAAAATATAAAAACATGAAAAAAATATTCTTTGCAGCAGCAATTGTACTTACCACTGGTGTATTAACCGTAATTACAAACACCAACAATGTAAAAACCGCTAAAACTGTAACAACAGCAACAGCTTTCGACAAAAATGTAACTGCAACAGCCGACTAATTATTAAACAACAATTAAGACAACCACAAAAAATTTAAAATATAAAAACATGAAAAAGATCATCATAGCAGCAGCCATCATATTAACATCAGGCGTTATCGCAACTAATGCAAAAACCGACAAAGTTGTTAAAGCAACCACAACTTTCGACAAAAACGTAACTGCTACTGCAGACTAATTATTAAACAACAATTAAGACAAACACAAGAAATTTTAAAACACACATACTCATGAAAAAGATCATCATCGCAGCAGCCATCATACTAACATCAGGCGTTATCGCTACCAATGCAAAAACCGACAAAGTTGTTAAAGCAACTACAACTTTCGACAAAAACGTAACTGCTACTGCAGACTAATTATTAAGTAATAATCATAGACACACACAAGAAATTTAAAATATAAAACACATATACTCATGAAAAAGATCATCATCGCAGCAGCCATCATATTAACATCAGGTGTTATAGCTACCAATGCAAAAACCGACAAAGTTGTTAAAGCAACTACAACTTTCGACAAAAATGTAACTGCAACAGCAGACTAATTAATTAAATAGTAATCAACACAAACACAAGAAATTTTAAAAGACATATACTCATGAAAAAGATCATTATAGCCGTAGCAATCATATTAACATCAGGAATTATAGCTACAAATTCATCAACTACAACTTTTGACAAGAACGTAACTGCAACAGCAGACTAATTAATTAAACAGTAATCAACACAAACACAAGAAATTTTAAAAGACATATACTCATGAAAAAGATCATTATAGCAGCAGCCATCATATTAACATCAGGTGTTATAGCTACCAATGCAAAAACTGACAAAGTTGTTAAAGCAACCACAACTTTCGACAAAAATGTAACTGCAACAGCAGACTAATTATTAAACAGTAATCAACACAAACACAAGAAATTTTAACACACACATACTCATGAAAAAGATCATCATAGCAGCAGCCATCATATTAACATCAGGTGTTATAGCTACCAATGCAAAAACTGACAAAGTTGTTAAAGCAACTACAACTTTCGACAAAAACGTAACTGCTACTGCAGACTAACTATTAAACAAGAATCAACACTAAGAAATTTTATAACATACATATCCATGAAAAAGATCATTATAGCCATAGCAATCATACTAACATCAGGTATTATATCTACAAATGCACCAACTACCCCTTCAGATAAAAACGTTACTGCTACTGCAGACTAATTAATCAACCAGGACAAAATCATCATATATATAATATATAACATGAAAAAGATCATCATCATAATAGCTGTAATTTTAACATCAGGCGTAGCTGCATTTTCATTAACAAGGAACGAGCAAAAAGCCGAAATAGCAAAAAACAATACTGAAAAAGCAATTATAGACAGCAATGCAAACACTGCTAATACAGCTAACTTAGCTACTGCCGACTAACTATAAATAAACAGCATTTAGTCTTTTGCTAAATGCTGAAGAAAGCTGCGGTGTGCTATATACCCGCAGTTAATGCCCCAATAAATACAACCTGCTGCCAACAAGATATAGGCAGCAGTTATCGCCGATAAATGGTTATAGCACGCAACAAGCTATAACCTCGTGATTAGACCACTCTCCTATTCCTGATTTCATAAAGCCCACTTGGGACACATTAAATTTCTTTTCGAAAACTCAAGTGCCAAAACATACTATATATTTGCTTAAAATTGACAATTATGCAATATATAAGGCAATACATAGAACAAAACAAACAGCGTTTATTAGATGAGTTGTTTGAATTGCTGCGCTTCCCATCTGTAAGCGCCGACCCAAAATACAAATCAGAAGTTTTAAAGACAGCCGAATACGTAGCTCAAAAACTACGCGACGCCGGTGCCTACAAAGTTGAAGTATGCCAAACAGCAGGCTACCCTATTGTTTATGGCGAAAAAATAATTGATGCCACAAAACCGACTGTATTGGTTTACGGCCATTATGATGTACAACCACCAGATCCGCTGGAATTATGGAAAACGCCGCCTTTTGAACCCACTGTGCGCGATGGCAAAATATACGCCCGTGGCGCTTGCGACGACAAAGGACAATTCTACATGCACGTTAAAGCCTTTGAGCTAATGATGCAAACCAATACCCTACCCTGCAATATTAAATTTATGATTGAGGGCGAGGAAGAAGTTGGATCAAACAACCTGGCAATTTTTGTAAAAGAAAATAAAAGCCGCTTAAAAGCTGATGTGGTTTTAATATCAGACACGTCAATGTTGAGCATGGAAAACCCATCGCTGGAAACGGGCTTGCGGGGTTTATCATACCTTGAAGTTGAGGTGACCGGGCCAAACCGCGATCTGCACTCGGGTGTATACGGAGGTGCTGTTGCTAACCCGGCAACAATATTGGCAAAAATGATAGCCAGCCTGCATGACGAAAATAATCATATCACCATTCCCGGTTTTTATGACGATGTGGTGCCTTTAACAGAAGCCGAGCGTAAAGAATTGAACGCAGCACCTTATAACGAGGAAGAGTATAAAAAAGACCTGGATATAGACGAAGTTTGGGGCGAAAAGGGTTATACTACTTTAGAGCGTACCGGCACGCGCCCAACTTTAGAAGTAAATGGTATTTGGGGCGGCTATATTGGCGAAGGCGCAAAGACCGTACTACCATCAAAAGCTAATGCTAAAATTTCGATGCGCTTGGTGCCTAACCAGGGCTCTGACAAGATAACCAAATTGTTTACTGATCATTTCTTAAAAATAGCGCCTGCTTACGTAAAAGTAAAGGTTACCCCACACCATGGCGGCGAGCCAGTAGTTACCCCTACCGATAGCGTTGCCTATAAAGCGGCACAAAAAGCTATAACCGAATCGTTCGGCAAAGCGCCTATACCAACCCGCGGTGGTGGAAGCATACCTATTGTAGCTTTATTTGAAGCTGAATTGGGACTTAAAACCGTATTAATGGGATTTGGCCTGGACAGCGATGCGCTACACTCGCCAAATGAAAAGTATGATATTTTTAATTATTATAAGGGTATTGAAACCATCCCGTTGTTTCATAAGTATTTTGCAGAGTTAAGCGCGGTTTAAAAATCAGCTATTGAAGATTAAAGATTAGGTTTTGCCTTTCATCGTGCATACCTAATCTTTAATAACTAATCTTTAATCTTTTACACCGTAAATCGCTCACACTTCTCCAAATACCTATCATCCGCATCGGCACCAATACCGATTGTATCATCAATATTCAGAAAATAGCCATCATAAGTAACTCCGCCAATGCAGGGGTCTTCCAAATGGCCCAGCATGCAGGTATCCATGTCATAGAATTTCATATTGGGGTTAGCATACACAAAATGCAGCTTGGCACTTAACGCTATGCGGCTTTCCAGCATACCGCCCATCATACAGGGTACATTATGTTCGGCAGCAAGGTCGTGTATTTTCTTAGCTTCAAACATTCCTCCCGATTTGGCGAGTTTGATATTTACATAGTCGCACGACCCGGACATAATTTGCTTACGCGCATCATGGTGGTTATAAATACTTTCATCGCCCATAATTTTTACTGGTGATAGCGTCATTAGCTCGGGCAATTTATCATCATACCAGGTACGCATGGGTTGCTCGCAAAATTCAATATCGTATTCGTCGAGGGCTTGCAGGGCATATACAGCGGCATCAAAACCCCAGCCCTGGTTGGCATCAACCCGTATCTTCATATCCGGGCCAATTGCTTCGCGGATCTGTTTGATTCGTTCAACATCCTCCGTAGCATTTTTGCCCAGTTTTACCTTTAATATATGGGCATCGTTTTGTTTAAATTCAATTGCCTTTTGCGCCATAACTAAGGGCGAGGCTATACCTATAGTTATATCGCTTTCCACCTCGCGCCGCTCGCCTCCCCAATATTTATATAACGGTAACCCTGCATTCTTGGCGGCCATATCGTACAAAGCCATATCGAAAGCGCTTTTTATAGTAGTGTTACCAGCAGTAAAGCTGTGCAATTGTTGTAAGCGTTCTTCAATAGCAAGTGGATCCTGCCCTTTCCATAATTTGGCAAATTCCAAAGCCATAATGATGCAGGTTTCCTGTGTTTCGCCTACTATCATGGGGAAGGCGGAGCACTCGCCTACCCCATAAAACCCGGCATCGGTATGCACGCGTATAAACACATTTTGCGCATGATCCATAGTGCCCGTGGCTATGGTAAATGGCTCCATGGGTATGCTGAAACGGTAGATGTCGGTATGGGTGATTTTCACGTTGATGGATTAAGTGGGTAAGTTAAGTAGTTTGAAATAATAATCAAATTGTGTTCCAATTAACAGGGCAAAAAGGGGGTTAACATAACTTAACATATTTCAATGTTAACTTTAATTAACTATTTAATAATCAGATATTTAAGTTAAAAACAGGGTTAACATGCGTTAACCCTATGTAATTAGGTTATTCATAGGTTTAAACCTAAGTCTCTCGCAGGTAGTCACCGCGTTAGGGATAGTAGCGGATACCGGCCCGCGAGCCTAAGGCCTGCAGGCGTATGAGCGGATAGCCCGTTAAAACGCCCACATGAAGGAAATTTAGTTTTTCGTCCGCAGGGTCCTTTTCAAGAGACCCTGCGGGGACGGAAAATTCAAAAACTTATTCTTAGTTTTAAGTCACCTAACAAATAACTTTTGTATGATTAATAAATTACTATTTGTTTTAAAGAGCCTGTCTTTATTATGTTTATTGCTATTAGGCATTTTAAGCTTTATTGTTGGATTTCTTTGCATCGATGCAAGAATTCATCCACATGAAAAAGGGATTTCAAAAGTTGATCTTTTAGACTACATGTACATATCCGTTACGCTTATACTTGTATACCTGATATGTAAGACCATTTCTTTTATCTTATCTAAAAGAATAAATGTTTAAAATTTCAAATTGATCCACTCTGATTTGCAATCCCAAACAATTCCACTATATTTGTGCCTCTGCAAGTACTAATAATTCAACTTTAGCCGCTTGTTCCTGTTGATGTTTACCCGGGAATAATATCTGTGCTAATTTAAAACCTTCTTAAAAAACTAATAACATGGCATTACAAAACACGCCTGAAAATTTTGATTATAATTCTACCCGGAGCAAATTACTGCTAACGGAATATGGCCGCAACGTACAAAATATGGTTAAATATATTGTCGCGCTGCCCACCAAAGAGGAACGCAACCGCTACGCCGCGGTAGTGATAGAGCTCATGGGTTTTTTAAATCCCCACCTACGCGATGTTGCCGACTTTAAGCATAAGCTTTGGGATCACCTGCACATTATATCTGATTACCAGTTAGATGTAGATTCACCGTACCCAAAACCATCGCCCGAGGCTATTTATATGAAGCCAAAGCCGTTGCGTTACCCGCATCAGCGTATCCGCTATAAGCACTATGGCAAAACCATTGAGCTGATGATAGAAAAAGCTAAAAGCATTGAAGAGCCTGACCGCCGTAAACACATGATACAGGCCGTTGCCAACTTCATGAAAATGGCCTACGTGCAATGGAACAAAGATTCTGTTTCGGATGAACTGATACTATCAGATTTGGTTGCCATGTCAAACGGCGAACTAAAGATCGAAGAAAACATTAACCTTAACCGCGTTGAATACCGCCCGGCTGTGCAAACCAATAACAACAACCGTGGTGGGCGCAATAATAACCAAAACAACCGCGGGGGTGTCGGAGGGGGTGGTCGCAATAATAACAACAACCCGCGCAATAACAACAATCAAAATAATCGTAACCGTAATAATGGCGGTGCTAAGAAATATTAATTAGATATTTTCTTTAAAACCCTCTTTCCTGCTTGCGGAAGAGAGGGTCGATCAGCGAAGCGCAGTCGGGGTGAGTAATCGGCGCGCGTTTAAACAAAACGCACGGTTTGCATAGCCTGCTATAACTCACCCGGTCGTTGCTTCGCCGACCACCCTCTCTTCGCCTACGGCGGAAAGAGGGTATTTGAAAATTTCTTTTCCAACCCTTTCCTTGCTACACAAAAACGAGGCTTTTTTGTTTATAAATAAATCGCAATTTGAGCTATACTCCGGTGCTAACTTATAATTATATTTATAATCTTTGCAGCAATAGTTTATGCTACCATGAACCATTAACTTATGAACTAACATGACCAACGCGTTTGAAATAATTGGCGGCAAGCCCTTAAAAGGCGAAATAACCCCACAGGGTGCAAAAAACGAAGCATTGCAGGTAATATCGGCGGTATTGCTTACCGAAGAAGTAGTTACCATCAGCAATATCCCTGATATTAAGGACGTAAACAAGCTGATAGAGCTGTTGGGCGATATGGGTGTTATTGTAAACCGCATTAACGAGGATACCTACAGCTTTGAAGCAAAAGATATAGACCAAAACTTTTTTGAGTCGGAAGCTTTTAAAGCAAAAGGTGGCGGGTTGCGTGGTTCTATCATGATAGTAGGTCCGCTGTTGGCGCGTTATGGCAAGGCATCAATACCCAAACCCGGCGGCGATAAAATTGGCCGCAGAAGATTAGATACCCACTTTTTGGGTTTCGAGAAACTGGGTGCCAAGTTCAATTATAATCCTGATAACGGCTTTTTTAATGTAGATGCTTCTAATTTGCAAGGCACCTATATTTTATTGGATGAAGCATCGGTAACCGGTACCGCCAACATTGTAATGGCTGCCGTTTTAGCCAAAGGCATTACTACCATATACAACGCAGCTTGCGAGCCTTACTTACAGCAATTGTGTAAAATGCTTAACCGCATGGGTGCAAACATTAGCGGCATAGGTTCAAATTTATTGACTATTGAAGGCGTTACCAAACTTGGCGGAACAGATCACCGCATGTTGCCTGATATGATAGAGATAGGCTCGTTCATTGGCTTAGCTGCCATGACAGGTTCTGAGATCACCATCAAGGATGTAAAATATAAAGAGCTGGGTATGATCCCCGATGTGTTCAGGCGTTTGGGGATACAATTAGAGCTAAGGGGCGATGATATTTATATTCCGGCACAAGCGCATTACGAAATAGAAACCTTTATTGACGGCTCTATTATGACCATTGCCGATGCGCCATGGCCGGGCTTTACTCCCGACTTACTGAGCATTGTATTGGTTGTAGCTATACAAGCAAAAGGTTCGGTGTTGATCCACCAGAAAATGTTCGAGAGCCGTTTATTCTTTGTAGATAAGTTATTGGATATGGGCGCGCAAATTATCCTATGCGATCCGCACCGTGCAACGGTTATCGGGTTAGATAACCAGGTAAAACTGCGCGGTATATCCATGACCTCGCCTGATATTCGTGCCGGGGTTTCCTTATTGATCGCAGCGTTATCGGCACAAGGCAAATCAACCATTTATAATATTGAACAGATAGAGCGCGGTTATCAGCATATCGATGACCGGCTGAGGGCGTTAGGGGCTGATATTAAAAGAATTTGATGGGGAGGTAAAAGGCGAAAGGTAAAAGGTGAAAGGTAAAATCAAATTAAAAACCTTTCACCTTTTGCCTTTTACCTTTCACCTAAAAATACTTACCTTAGTTACATAAACCCACAAACTGACTTCATGCCCTATCAAAACCGAAGATCGGCGTATACTAATTTCATACTGTTATTCGTCGTCATTAAGATAGGGTTAAACTTAGTGGCTATATCCCATTTTGGTTTTCACCGGGACGAATTGCTCCATTTAGCCCTTGGCGACCACCTGGCATGGGGATACAAAGAAGTACCGCCATTTATAGCCTTGTTAGCAAAAATTACAACTACCCTTTTTGGCAATTCTGTTTTCGCTGCGCGGATATTTACTACTATAGGTGCCGGTGCCATTGTTTGGCTGGTTGGCTCCATAACCGTTGAATTGGGCGGTAAAATGTTTGCTATCACCTTAGCCTGCTTAAGCTTCATCTTCGCCCCCGCCTTTGTAGCCAGTGATTACCTTTTTCAACCCGTTATCTTCGATCAATTGTGGTGGGTGCTTTGCGTATGGCTCGTTATCAGGTATATTAACTATCATTCGGTAAAATATATTTACATTTTAGGGATAGTTATTGGTGTAGGCTTGCTAACTAAGTATACCATGGGATTTTTCGCCGTAGCTTTATTGCTTGGCTTGTTATTTACCAAACAGCGCAAAATATTATGGAACAGGCATGTTTTAATAGCCGCGGTGATCGCGTTCCTTATATTTCTGCCTAATTTAATATGGCAGTTTCAGCATCATTTGCCGGTAATAACACATATGAAAACGCTGCAGAAATACCAGCTTAACTATATTAAGCCGGGCGATTTTATAAGTCAGCAAATTAAGGTGAATGGTATAGCCCTGTTTTTATGGCTTGTCGGTTTTGGCTTTTTAATATTTTCGTTTAAACTGCGCAAATACCAGTTTATGGCGTTTGCCTATGTGTTGATATTTATTTTCCTGTTGGAAATGAGCGGTAAAAGCTATTACCTGTTTGGCGCTTATCCCATGTTATTTGCGGCAGGTGCCTATGGCTTTGAGCGATGGATAAAAACCAAATACCAGCCTTTACGGGTATTGGTAGTAGCATTATTTACATTGCCAAATTTGCTGCTTTTACCTATGTTCTTACCGGTATTTTCGTTAAATACTACATTGGCTATGTTTCGCTACACTAGTCAGCACGTTAAAGCATTTCAGTTTGCCACTAATTGGGAAGATCAAAAACAACACCCGCTTACACAAGATTATGCAGATATGTTAGGTTGGGAAGAAATGGTTGCAAAAACTGCGAAGATATATTTCTCATTAACCGATGAAGAAAGGGGGCATACCGTAATAGTCGCTGATAATTATGGTGAAGGCGGAGCGTTTGCGCATTTTGGGCCAAAATATAAATTACCCGAAGCAGTTTGTTTAGCCAGCAGCTTTACCTTATGGGCGCCTGCCGATATTAACCCGCAAACCATAATTTATGTAAGCGATGATGCCGACGTTAGCGACCTTAAACCAATTGTTGAAAGCACACAGCAGGTAGCTAAAATAGATGACCCATTAGCAAGGGAATACGGTACGGTTATCTTCCTGATGAAGGGTGTAAAACCGGTTATCTCATCGCTTTATAAGCAGCAATTAAAACAAAAACTCGAAAAATAGCTTACTTTATATTTAGCATATTTAACAAACTAATGCGCGGGTTAAAAACTATTATCTTCCTCTTTATATCCAACACCTTCATGACCTTTGCCTGGTACGGGCATTTAAAATTTAAAGATTATTCGTGGGGGAAAAACCTGGGGTTATTTTCCATCATACTCATAAGCTGGGGACTGGCATTTTTTGAATACACCTTCCAGGTGCCGGCAAACCGCGCAGGTTTTAAAGGCGACGGCGGGCCATATAGCCTGGTTCAACTAAAAACCATACAGGAAGCTATAACGCTCATAGTGTTTATGATCTTCACCACCCTCCTATTCAAAACAGAAAAATTCGGCTGGAACCATTTGGTTGGTTTCGGGCTAATTGTATTGGCGGTGTTTGTGATATTTAAGAAATGGTAATTTAATTTGAAGATTTGAAAATGAGGTAATTTGAAAATTAACTTAACAGTCAACACTCATTTTCAAATTTTCAAATTAACACATTCTCAAATTGCATAATCATTTTCAAATCTTCAAATTATCACATTTTCAAATTGAAATTAAGCGGATATCGCATTAATAATATCATATTGCGTAATGATCTCAATCTGCCCGTTGGCTTCTACCAGCACGGCAATATTGTCTTTATTGATCATTGAAGATATTTTGTCGATTGAGGTATTCAAGTCAACAAACGGGAAAGGCGCTGTGGTGATATTCTTCACCGGGTGAGATTTTAGTGACGGGTTTTCCAACAATGCATCCAAAATATCGCTTTCGGTTATTTTGCCTATTACCATGCCTTTTTGGGTAACCGGTATCTGCGATATGTTTAACGATTTTATGGTATTGATAGCTTCCAGTATCGATTTATCTATATCAATAGTCACTATCTCCTGGCTTTCTTTTTTACGGATAATATCCTGGGCAGTCAGTTTTTCGTCTTTCAGGAATCCACGATCACGTAGCCAGTCGTCATTATACATTTTGCCTAAATAGCGGGTGCCATGGTCGGGGAATATCACTACCACCACGTCCCCTTCTTTAAACTTATCCTTCATCTGCAATAACCCGGCAATTGCCGACCCCGTTGAATTACCGGCAAATATGCCTTCTTTGCGGGCAATCTCGCGGGTCATTAAAGCGGCATCTTTATCGGTAACTTTCTCAAAATGATCTATCAGCGTAAAATCAACGTTTTGTGGTAAAAAGTCTTCGCCAATACCCTCGGTTATGTAAGGATATATCTCGTTTTTATCCATAACGCCGGTTTCTTTATACTTCTTAAATACCGATCCGTAGGTATCAATACCTATAATTTGTATAGCAGGGTTTTTCTCTTTAAGATAACGCGCAATGCCTGATATAGTTCCACCTGTACCAACACCAGCTATCAAGTGAGTCACTTTACCTTCAGTTTGTTCCCAAATTTCGGGACCGGTTGATTCATAATGTGCCTGGGAGTTAGATAAATTATCATACTGGTTTGGTTTCCATGAATTAGGAACTTCACGTTCTAAACGCGAAGAAACAGAATAGTACGAACGTGGGTCTTCAGGATCAACATTGGTAGGGCAAACAATAACTTCGGCACCAAAAGCACGCAAGGCATCAAATTTTTCTTTGGATTGTTTGTCGGTACTGGTAAAAATACATTTATAACCTTTAATCACAGCCGCAATAGCCAAACCCATACCTGTATTTCCTGATGTTCCTTCAATTATAGTTCCGCCGGGTTTTAGCTTACCGCTTGTCTCAGCGTCTTCAATCATTTTAAGGGCCATACGGTCCTTTATAGAGTTGCCCGGGTTGGTAGTTTCTATTTTTGCTAAAACCGTCGCAGGGATGTCTTTTGTTACCTTATTTAATTTAACCATTGGCGTGTGGCCTATGGTTTCGAGTATATTATTGTACCACATAGTTTAGTAATTGTTATAAAGGTTGTAAAAGTTAGGCATTCTATAAACTAAAAATAAAAACGTGGCTAACTTATTACAATCTACTACGCAGTTAAAACCGCAAGTGTTTAACCGTAAGGCCGCCGTTTATTAACTGTTTTAATGATTCAATACCTACTCTTAAATGTGTTTCCACATACTGGCCGGTTACTTTAGAATCGCTTTCACTGGTTTTTACGCCTTCGGGTATCATTGGTTGATCAGATACTAAAAGCAATGCACCTGTAGGAATTTTATTGGCAAAACCAGTGGTAAATATGGTTGCTGTTTCCATATCGACAGCCATAGCACGTAATTGCTTCAAATATTTTTTAAACACCTTGTCGTGTTCCCAAACACGACGGTTTGTGGTGTAGCAGGTTCCTGTCCAATAGTCTAAAGAGAAATCGCGTATAGTAGTTGAAATAGCCTTTTGCAGCGCGAAAGATGGCAATGCTGGCACTTCCGGTGGTAAATAATCGTTAGACGTTCCTTCGCCGCGTATAGCGGCTATAGGCAATATCAAGTCGCCTACATTATTCTTTCTTTTTAAACCGCCGCACTTTCCTAAAAATATTACTGCTTTGGGATGTATGGCGGTAAGCAAATCCATTACAGTTGCAGCAACAGAGCTACCCATACCAAAATTGATAATGGTTATACCGTTGGCAGTTACGCTTTGCATAGGTTTGTCTAATCCCATTATAGGCGCATTGTCATTCCATTCGGAGAACAATTGTATGTATTTCGAAAAATTGGTAAGGATTATATAATTGCCAAACTCGTCAAGCGGGCGGCCTGTATAACGGGGAAGCCAATTGGCTACAATGCTTTCTTTTGTTTTTAATCCTGATGTTACCGGGCTTTGTACCTCTTTTACTTTTTTAGGAGTATCAGAAAGCTCTTTTTTTACATTTAAATTTTCATTCATATTAATTTCATTTAGTTAAGGCCTTTAAAGTGTAGCAACTACACAGCCCTAATTGCTAAGAACAGCAAACCCCGGCGTTACACCAGGGTTTGTGTTATGTTATAACAAATATAGTATTTTCACTATATCCGTTTTGTTAAGCCACTTTTAATTTTTTCAGATCAGATTTGTCAAATTTTTCCCTGGCGTAATCTAATGTTATGTTTAATTTCTTAACGTCTTTTTTTGATGGAAATTCAAACATAGCGTCTATCATTATCGCTTCACATATAGAACGCAGGCCACGCGCGCCCAACTTAAATTCCATTGCTTTATCTACAATAAATTCTAATACGTCGTCTTCAAAATCAAGTTTTACGCCTTCGTACTCAAATAACTTTTTGTATTGTTTAAGCAACGAGTTTTTTGGCTCGGTTAAAATATTATGCAAGGCATCCCTATCTAACGGATTCAAATAGGTAAGTACCGGCAAACGGCCTATTAACTCAGGTATCAACCCAAATGACTTCAGATCCTGTGGAGTAATATACTTATACAGGTTCTTCATATCTACTTCGCCATCGTTACCTTTTAATTTGTAACCAACAGTTTGTGTACGCAAGCGATTAGCAATTTTACGCTCTATACCGTCAAACGCGCCGCCGCATATAAATAATATGTTGCTGGTGTTAACAGTTATCATTTTCTGATCGGGGTGTTTACGGCCACCTTGTGGTGGTACGTTAACCATAGTGCCCTCCAATATTTTCAGCAGAGCTTGTTGTACACCTTCGCCCGATACATCCCGGGTTATAGAAGCGTTATCGCTTTTACGAGCAATTTTATCAACCTCATCAATGTACACAATGCCCTTTTCAGCAAGGTTTACATCGTAATCGGCAGATTGCAGCAAACGGGTTAATATACTCTCCACGTCCTCGCCTACATAACCTGCCTCTGTTAGTACAGTAGCATCGCAAATACAAAACGGAACGTTTAAAACTTTAGCCAGCGTTTTAGCTAACAAAGTTTTACCGGTACCGGTTTCGCCCACCATAATGATGTTTGATTTTTCAATCTCCACCTCGTCTTTATCAATACGCTGATTTAAACGTTTGTAGTGGTTATATACGGCAACAGAAAGTATTTTTTTTGCATCATCCTGTCCAATAACGTATTGGTCAAGGTGTGTTTTTATTTCGAACGGCTTTAGCATTGACGGAGCAGCAGGCGAAGTTTTTACTTTACGCACTTTCAGCTCCTCGGCCAGTATTTCATTAGCCTGGTTAACGCATTTATCACAAATATGTGCATCAAGCCCGGCTATCAGCATAAGCGAGTCTTGCTTCCCTGCGCCGCAAAACGAACATCTTATTTCTTTGCTGTTTTTATTCATTTGTGATTTTTATTGTTATGCAAAATTAAGCAATGATATTGGATAAACCAACATTGGGTTAAATGGTTGATTGAGTTGATTAAGCAGGCATTTAATTTAATAAAATGTCTGTCTAACCAACCCATCTACGGTAGAAGCAAATTATTTGGTTTTTGTTTTATTACCGCGTAATATTTCGTCAACCATACCAAATTCTTTTGCTTCTTCAGCAATCATCCAATGGTCACGGTCTGATGCATCCCAAACTTTTTGGAAAGGCGCACCGCTGTGATCGGCGATTATCTGGTATAATTCGTTTTTCAATTTAGTGATCTCGTGGTAAGTGATCTCAATGTCCGACTGCTGACCTTGCGCACCGCCCGATGGTTGGTGAATCATTACCCGTGAATGCGGCAATGCTGCCCTTTTACCTTCGGTACCTGCAACTAACAATACAGCTGCCATTGAAGCTGCCATACCTGTACAGATGGTAGCTACATCATTTGATATAAACTGCATGGTATCATAAATACCTAAACCTGCATATACCGAACCACCTGGCGAGTTGATGTACATTTGTATATCGCGTTTACTATCGGCAGATTGTAAGAAAAGCAATTGGGCCTGTATCACATTGGCTATACCCTCGTAAACTGCTTCGCCTAAAAAGATGATGCGGTCCATCATTAAACGTGAAAACACGTCCATTTGGGTTACGTTCAACTGGCGTTCCTCAATAATATAAGGTGTATAGTTGTTGATACCTGCAGGTGCAATTCCCATAGGGCCTGCACCGCGTTCTACGCCTGCTATAAATCTATCTACAGTAAGTCCGTTAAGGCGATGATGCTTAACAGCGTATTTTCTGAATTCGTTTTTATCAATGTTACTGTTCATGGTTTTATGGGTTGGAGCATGGCGCAAGGCGGTTGGCGTTGCGCAATGCCAGTTATATAAATTATTTATTTGTGTATTAGTTTTCTTTATTTAGATATTGCTGAAAGCTATTGATTTTCCGGGCTAATTTATTTAATTCTTCCAGAAGATAATTCAGCTGTTCGTCAGAAATATATTTTCGTAGGTGAAGTACATATAATATGTTGGCATTTTCAAAAACAGACCGGTGTGCATAATCGAGAAAGCGCGAAAATTCCTTTTTAGAGCTCGCACCGCTTCCTTCTGCGATATTGTTAGAAATACTGAGAGCAGCCCCATTGAGCTGCTCTGCAAATCTATATTTCTTTTTAGCTTCTAATATTTCAGCGATGTCACATAACTGATCGCCAATAGTTATAGAAAGTTGCCAAATCTCAAGGCTTTGAAATTTAAATAAATCCACATTGCAAAATAGCAATTTGTTTTATAAAAACACCAACCGCCTTGCGCCTAGCCTATTACTTAACCAACTCTTTAAAGTCGTTATAAGCTATTTCTTTTTTATCTAAAGTAACAACGCTTTTAATATAATCTAACGATTTAAGCGCTTTTACTTCATCAAACACCTTGTTGGCATTTTCTTTATTTTGAAGGTACTGTACAGCGTATTGTGCTAACTGCTCCTCGCCTATTGGCTGCGGGCTGTACATTCTGAATTGCTGGTCTAAACTTTGTTTTGCTGCCGCGAAAACTTCTTCATACTTAATTTCAATGTTATTGTCTTTAAGTATTTTGTTTTCAATCAGCGTCCATTTAAGGTTTTGAGCAAAATCTTTATAACCGCCCTGCAATTCTTCTTCGGTCAGTTTTTCATTTGTTGCACGTAACCAACGTTTCAAAAATTCATCGGGCAATTCAAATTGCACTTTTTCAATGCTGTAATTGTAAATGTCGTTCTGCAATTTACGTTCCGAATCCTGGTTCATCATCGTTTCGATCTCTTCTGTGATCTTCGCCCTGAAACCGGCTTCGTCAGTTACTACACCTTCACCAAATAATTTGTCAAAGAACTCCTGGTTCAAATCGCCTTCTTCTAAACGGTTAATATTTTTTACCGTTAAACGGAAGTTCGATTTTAGATCAGCGGCTGTTTCTTCATCAATGCCTAAAATGGCTGCAACTTTCGCTGCCTCTTTGCCATAAGCTTTCTGAATATCAACAGTTACTACATCATCTTTTTTTAAACCGATGAATGATTTTTTTATTTTTTCATCCTTAACCTGGTCTAAACGTACCGATGTAGTATTGCTTATGCCATCCTCAAAAACAGAACCATCCGGAGAAAGTTGAGTTAATTCGGCATAAAGTACATCATCGTCTGCCGATACGTCAGGATTTGTCATTTTGCCATAGCTACGGCGGATATTTTTGATACGAGCTTCCAAGGTTTCGTTATCAACCTTGATATCATATTGAGTAATTTTATCTTTCGATGAAAAGTCTAATGTAAATTCCGGGGCCAAGCCAACTTCATAGTTAAACTCAAAGTTATCGGCAAAATCCCAGTTGTATTCTTTTTTATCATCAACCTTTGGTAATGGTTGACCTAAAACTTCTAGTTTTTGCTCAGTTAGGTAATTATTAAGGGTATCAGATAATAGGTTGTTTACCTCGTCAACCAAAATGCTTTTGCCATACATTTTTTTAATATGTGCAGGCGGCACCATTCCGGGGCGGAATCCTGGTATTTTAGCTTTTTTTGCATGATCCTTGATAGCTTTATCAACACGCGGCTGATAATCCTCAGGGTTCATATTAATAGTTACAACTGCATTCAGGTTATCGATCTTTTCCTGTGTAATATTCATCTTTTTACCGGGTAATTTTTAATTTAATACTATCGCTATTAGGCGATTTTAGAGGCGCAAAGGTACGAATTTTTTATTTAACAGATAACAAAGGATTATCATTACATCAGCTTTCTCTTTCGAACTTTATTATTCTTATTGCATTATTTTACCCGACTATAAGAATATTTATAAATTTGGAGTGGCGATATTGACGTATTGTAAGCTTCACAATGACTAAACTACTATTTACCTTATTTTATGCTGTATTCTTATTGTTTTTACCCGGTATTTTGTGTGCACAAACCAGTCAAACCGTAGTCAACGGCAGTAGCACAACGCCCATAAATTTCGGCACTTCAGGGTGCTCGTATAATTGGGTAAACAACACTCCTTCTATCGGCCTTGCTGCAAGTGGTACCGGCAACATAGCATCTTTTACCGCAATAAATAATGGGTCAAGCCCTGTTACCGCTACCATTACAGGTGTTCCCTCGTCACAAGGCTATGCTTATATAGCCAATGACGCCGATGGCAGCTTATCTATAATTAGTACGCTTACTAATACAGTAGTATCTACCATAACACCCCCTCACGACCCTTTTTCGGTATGCATAAGCCCCGATGGAACCAAAGCATATATAGGATGTGGTGGTGGTCCGGCTACTGTGAGTGTTATAAATATCAGCACCAATACAATCATCTCAACAATACCGGTAGAGCCCGCCATAGCCGAAGCTACCGGTTTAGCTGTAAGTCCAGATGGATCATTATTATATGTTGAAGATTACCAAACCAGCCTCATATCGGTAGTTAACCTAACAACCAACACGGTAGTTGCTACAATAGCAGCAGGCGGACAAAACCCTTACGGAATTGCTGTAAGCCATGACGGAAGTAAAGTTTATATTGGGTATTCATTTGCTAATTATGTATCGGTAATTAATACAGCAACAAATAACATAACAAGCACCATAACCGTTGGCAGTACACCATCTGATGTAAAAGTGAGCCCAGATGGCAGTAAAGTGTATGTGGCGGTTTCAAGTTTAAGCCATTTGGCCGTTATTGACCCTGTTACTAACACTGTTAAAGCTACTATTCCTACAGGCCCTAATCCGGGGCCAATGACTATAACGCCCGATGGTACCAGGGCTTATATACTTGTAAGCGGCAATGGTGTTTCGGTAATCAACCTGGTTACCGGCACTATAATAGGCACAGTTACAGTAGGTTCAGAGTCTATTAGTATCTGTGTAAGCCCCGACGGGAAATTTGTATATGTTACTAATGGGGAACCAAACACAGTGTCGGTGATCAATACTTCAACTAACACAGTTATTGCCACCGTTAACGTAGGCAACAGGCCTGTTTCGGCAGGTAATTTTGTCACCGCAGGTCCAGGCTGCCCTATAACACCAATTATTTCTACCATTACGATAAACCCTTCTGTTACTATAATTGCCGGCAATGCTTCAGGCAGCATCAACACGTGTTTTGGCACAGCATCTGCCAACCCCAACATCCAACAATTTACGGTTTCGGGCAGTAATTTAGCTCAAAACATTACAGCTATCGCTCCAGCCGGGTTTGAGTTGTCGCTTAACAATATAAGCGGGTATGGCAATAGCGTTACACTTAACCAAAACGGTGGTACGGTAAATACTATTATTTATGTAAGGTCAGCAGCAAACGCACCGGTTGGGAATATCTCTGGTAATGTAACGTTAAGTTCTACGGGTGCAACAACTCAATCCGTTTTAGTAAATGGTACTATAAACCCAATAGCGACAATAAATACTGTTGCTTCACAAACAGTGACGGACAAGACAAGAACCGTTGCTGTTAATTTTACAGGTACCGCCATTACCTATAGCTGGATAAACGATACACCGGGTATAGGACTTGCCACAAGCGGAACGGGGGATATTCCTTCATTTATTGCTATAAATAACACCAATAAGGATATCATTGCTACAATTACCGTAAGCCCCTTAAACAGCACGAATTGCAATGGCGCGCCCATTCAATTTAATATTACCGTAAACCCCACTCCGATTTTTATTGCACCTGCGTTATCTATTCCAAATACATTTACCCCAAATGGCGATGGGATAAACGATACCTGGGTTATAAAAAACTCGGAATATTACCCCACTTCAACCATTAATATATTCGACCGCTGGGGCCAGAAGTTGTACTCATCCATAGGGTACCCCACTCCATGGGACGGCAAATTCAAAGGCAAAGCATTAGCAGCAGGCTCATATTACTATCTTATCGACCCAAAAAACGGGCAAGCCCCCATTGCGGGATGGTTAGCTATTATACGGTAAAAACAGGTATTAATAAAACCTCAATCCGCCTTAAATTTTACCACCGTGTTTTTAATTGGTTTTAGGGTATGTATATAGGTGTATATCGATTCAAGGTCACCAGTATTCATACCACTGTATACCAGCCACGGCATAATGGTTTGAAATTCGCCTTTTTTAACAGGTGGCAAAATCATATTCTGATAAAGCCTGAAGCGGGCTACAAATTGTTCTTTTGTCCAGTTGCCAATGCCGGTTTCTTTATCGGACGTTATGTTTGCCGATTTAACTGTGCCGCCTTCCATTTTAAATGCACGGCCACCTGCAAATTCAAGTCCGGGTAGTAAATTACCTTTATCTGCCTGACTATGACATTCGCGGCAGGCTACCATTTGCACCAGGTATTTTCCATAAGCTAAGGTATCTTTAGGATCGGGTTTTTTGCTAAATGTTGCCTTTTGCGGCATAGTGTGAACAATGATATTGAGAGGGAAGTCTAACTTGGTAGCCGGGTAATCGGCAGTTACTGGCTTTAAAGTACGTATATAGGCTATTATATCGTAAATATCCTCTCTATCCAATTGAGAATAATATTGCCATGGCATTATAGGGAATATAACCGAACCATCTTTTTTAACCCCGGTAGTGATAGCGCGAAATAGCTCGCCATCTGTCCAACTGCTTAAATGGTATGGGGTTATGTTGGGTACATGTGCTACGCCGGGAAAATCTACCTTATCATCAAACACTTCGCCGCCCGCACCCAACCTGTTGGTATCTATTGGTGCGGCAAGTTTTGCCCAGTTGCGTTGGGTATGGCAGTCAACACAACCGGCAACGTGGGTCACTAAATATTTTCCGTGTTCAATTCTTTGGGGAGTTGCTGCTATTTTAAGATCCTCCGGTTTACCAACATCAGGCAAAGCCAAGGTAACGTAGGAAACAGCGCTAATTACAAAAAGGACGGCAACAATAACAACGTACAGTAGTACTTTCTTAATTTTTTTCATGACAAGTGAGGTGATGGATAAAAATAAGAATTATTTTATTGTTGTCAATAGCTATATATCTAATAGTCAATAGTCTTATACATAAAAGGACCGCTTCATAGCTGAAGCGGTCCTTTATTCGTAGATAGTTTATTTGTTATTATTTAACTCCGAATATTGCAACCAATCCGGCTACTGTTGTTGGATCCAGAGGCTCGTCAAATGCTTCTTGACCAGCTAAAGTAGCAGTAGTACCACTAACTGCTGGTAAGGTGGTTACATTAATACCGCCTTGTGTAAGGTTATCTTCGCCTGCATAGTTACCTGCAACTTGTGTAATACCCGTATCGTTTGCTCCGCTTATCCATGGTTTAATAGTTATGCCTCTTGCAAAAAGCAGTTGGC
>Ga0206854_1013_pt2 | contig 62647 bp, 58 predicted proteins | sample Alteio_BWOrgCont_50_FD_152870 | JGI IMG/M metagenome (GOLD analysis project Ga0206854, IMG submission 152870) | Enriched cells from forest soil in Barre Woods Harvard Forest LTER site, Petersham, Massachusetts, United States -... | ecosystem: Environmental > Terrestrial > Soil > Temperate forest >...
GCAACGAGATAGTCGAGCGCGTAAAGGCATCGGTGCCCGTGCGTGCCCGAATGGGCAAGCCGTTGGGCGGTGCCGCATCGTTCGGCTACAAGTGGGAAAACAAGGAACTGGTTATTGATGACAGCGAGGCACCCGTGCGGAAGTTGCTGTATGAGTTGTTCGTGAAGCATCAGCGAAAGAAAGCAACCGCCAATGCCTTAAACAAGTTGGGCTATCGCACCCGCAACGGCTCGAAGTTTTCCGATACGACCGTAGCGCGCCTGTTGCGCGACAGCACCGCCAAGGGCGAACGCCTTGCCAACTACACCCAAACCAGTGACAGGAGCAGGAACTGGCAGCTAAAGCCCAAAGAGGAGTGGATTACCGTACCGTGTCCCGCCGTGGTATCTGCCGAACTGTGGAACGAGTGCAACGCCATTTTGGACGCGCAGGAAAGGAAACGCCCGCCTGGGCGCACTGCCGCGCATCTGCTATCGGGATTGGTGAGGTGCCATTGCGGCAAGACCATGTACGTGTACCACAAGAACAACGTCTATCGCTGCACTGCCTGCAACAACCGCATTGAACTAAGCACCATTGACGAGATTTACGAGGCGCACCTAAAGGAGTATTTGCAAGATATAAACGTTGAGGCGTACATGCAGCAGCATGACGAGCAGATACAGGAAAAGAAACTGTTACTTGAAACCACGCTAAGGGAATGCAACAAGCTCACCCGCCAAATAAACGAGTGGGTCGTCATGCGAAGCGATAACGAATTGACTAAAGAGGCTTTTTCAACAATCTACTGGCCTGCGGAAAACCGCCTGCGGCAGCTTGAGCAAACCGTGCCCGAACTGCAAGCGGAAATTGACGTGCGCGCCATTCAGATGACGAATAGCGACAAGGTGTTGACGGATGCAAAGGCAGTTTACGACCATTGGAAAGAGGTACCGTTTGAGGAAAAGCGTGCTATCGTTGAAATCGTGACAAATGAGATTGAGATTGGAAAGGAAGAAATCGTTATCAACTTGGCGCATACCCCTCAATTCTTAAATGACGGAAAAAGGCAACATAGCGTCATGGATTCATACTTGCCACCAACATAAAGCTGCTGGGGTAGTCAACTGTAAACTTAGCCCGCGATATAGTTACCCGCCTTTCTTCCAACGGCTGCCGCATCACCTCTAATGCCGATCGCTTAAACTCCGGCAATTCATCCAAAAACAGCACGCCATTGTGGGCCAATGAAATTTCACCGGGTTGCGGATTACCACCACCGCCAACTAAAGCCACATCGCTAATGGTATGATGGGGAGAACGAAACGGCCTTATGGTAACCAAAGCATCGGCTGCCGATAGCTTACCTGCTACCGAATGTATTTTAGTTGTTTCTAACGATTCATACAAACTTAACGGTGGCAATATAGATGGCAACCTACGGGCCAGCATGGTTTTACCTGCACCGGGCGGGCCTATTAATATTACATTATGGCCACCCGCAGCGGCTATTTCTAAAGCGCGTTTAATATTTTCCTGCCCTCTAACTTCACTAAAATCGCTATCGTAATTGCATAAGCTGTCGTAAAATTCTTCGCGGGTATTAACAACTTCTTTTTCCAGTTTAATATCGCCATTAAAAAAACCGGCAACCTCTTTAATACTCTCTACACCATAAACATCCAGGTCGTTTACTATGGCGGCTTCACGCGCATTTTGTTTAGGAAGGATGAAACCTTTAAAGCCGTCCTTTCGGGCTTGTATGGATATAGATAACGCGCCTTTAATGGGCTGCAGGCTGCCATCTAACGACAGTTCGCCCATTATTAAATATTTATCTAATTCTTCCGTATCTACCTGGCCAGATGCAGCCAATATAGCCGTGGCAATTGTAAGGTCGTAAGAAGATCCTTCCTTTTTAATATCGGCAGGCGCCATATTTACAATGATCCGCTGCCGCGGCATCCGGAAATCATTTGTTGTTAATGCGGATTCAATACGTTGCCACGATTCGCGCACCGCATTATCAGGTAGCCCAACAATGGAATAAAAAATATTACCCCCGCTAATATTTACCTCAACTGTAATAGTCATGGCCTCTATGCCATAAACCGCGCTGCCAAAAGTTTTAACTAACACTATTTGATAAAGTTTACCAACGTAAGTTATATATTTTATTTAAATGTTACCTAATTGTAGTTGCGGGTATTGTTTTTAATAAAAAATAATTATTACTTTTATTCTGTTTATAGCTGATATACAGAACAATACATTTAATACCCAAAGCCTTTGACTATTATGAAACCTTCACAATTTAAAAAACTGATACTCGTATCGTGTTTAAATGCTTGTCTTTTTTCAGCCTGTATGAAAGGCGGTGATCCTTCAAGTGGTGGCTCATCTGGTACCTCGGGAACAACTGGTACTACCGGAACAACAGGTACTACCGGAACAACAGGCACCACGGGAACAACAGGCACAACTGGCAATACGGGAAACACAAACCCTCCACCAGCGGTAACTGCATCTTATACGGTTAGTCTATTCGCTGGTTCGCAAAGTACTGCAATGGATGGAACCGGCTCGGCAGCCGGGTTCAAAACGCCACGTGGCCTTGCCATGGACGCCTCTGGTAATTTATATGTAGCGGACCCAATTGTGAACGAAGTACGAAAAGTAACAACCCCCGGCGCGGTAGTGACCACCATAGCTACATCTACTAGTTTTACAAATACCATTGGCTCTGTAGCGGTTGATGTGAGTGGTAATGCATATTTTTTAGGTAGTACCATTTATAAAATTACGCCGGCTGGTGTAGTAACTCCTTTAAGCGTGGGAGTTGGGAACCTTACTGCAATAGCTGCGGATGCAGCTGGGAACATTTTTTTTAGCACAAATAGCGCTGTTTATAAATACAGTTCAACGGGAAATACAACTATTATAGCGGGTAACACTAGCCAGCAGGGCAATGCTGACGGCACCGGCACTGCCGCTACATTTTTCTCGATAGGGGCTATGACAGTTGACCCTGCCGGCAATAACATTTATGTTGCAGATATTAAGGGCGGCACGTCTATTATTCGCAAAATAACAACAACTGCTGTTGTTACAAGCATTACTCTTAGTCCTGCCATTACACCCGCAACAAACGCAAACTATTCAGGGCCACCCTTTGTTGGCATAGCCGTTGATGGTTCGGGCAACATATATACTACCGAAACAGGCGGAAACCTTATATTGGAAATATCGCCATCAGGGGCAGTAAGTACGCTAGCAGGTACCGGAGCCACGCCGCCTAATAACGGACCGGCTTCTTCTGCAGGCTTTTACCTGCCATGGGGTATAGTCGTAAATAGCGCGGGTACTATAATTTATGTGGCCGATGCTGAGAATAAAACTATCCGTAAGATTGTTAAAAACTAATTGACTGCTATAAAACAAAAGGCCGGTATGTTAAACATACCGGCCTTTTGTTTTATATTTTATTGGATTAAGTGCTTCGTTTATTTGGCAGTTACAATAAAGAATCCGCAAGTAATAATTACGTTAACCAGCAGCAGAACCGACCATAAGTTTATATTACGTTTGCTAACATAAGCCAGCTTGTAGTTTAATTTTTTGAACCACCTGTTATTTAACAATATAAAATGGTTTAGCAGCATAAAAAATACCGCGCCAAAAACTATCAGCGTTGCAAAAGAAGAATTAAGCGCTGTCGTCCGCGATTTGACCAATATCTCTGTAAACAATAACGCATTTGTTAATAGGATGATCAGCAAAAAGCTAACGTTAAAAATTGATTTAAATTCGGGCAGTTTACCCGGACCAAAATTTACAAAGCTCCATTTGCAAAATGTCACGTAAAGGAATTGGCTTACTTTTAACATGGCTCGATAATTTAAAGGTTAATAATGCCGCGCAAAATAAACTGCGCGGGTGGTTTAGTTATATACGTTAAACCAAAGATAAAAGTATATTGTTTGGAAAAAAATTTATTTACAAAATAAAATGTAATATTATTGTTAATAAACAAAATTAAAGTTCAAACAAACTCAATTATTAGTAACCGTAAATGATGCCAACAAGTTAACATCCGGATCGGTAACTATACTTGTCGGCTTAGCATCTGCAGCAAATTCAACTGTTGTGCTCTTTGCTTTTACGGGTACCGTATGTTTTTGCCCGTTTATTGAAAGCTCAACCGGCATTTCAAACAAATCTTTTTGCGTTTGTTCAATAGTTAGGTGAACCATTTTCTTATCTGCATCATATTTCCAGTTAATGGCCAATTGCGGGTGCCCTGCAGTTAACAGCCATTGCTTGAAGAATATTTCCAGGCTTTGCCCGCTCACCTGTTCCATAACTTTGCGCAGGTCATCAGTATTGGCATTGCCGTTGATATATTTTGCGTAGTAAGTGCGTATACCTTTCCAGAAAACATCGTCGCCCAATTTACGGCGCATCATATGTAATACCCAGCCGCCTTTTTGGTAGCTGTTGGCATTTAATAACGCCATATAATCGCCTTTTACGGTTGTGTCAACCACTGGTGTCATTCGGCGCCTTTCAAAGTTTAGTACGGTTGTTCTATCTTTAATCAATCTTTTCTTTAAAGTATCTACACCATATTTACTTTCCAGGTAATAGTTGGTCATATAGGTGGCAAAACCTTCGCTTAGCCATAGATTGGCAAATGTTTTTTCGCTGGCCGCATCGCCAAACCATTGATGGGCAATTTCATGCGCCATTAATTCTTCAACGCCCCTGCTGCCAACCGAAGTTTCGTTATAAAAAATTGCGCTCGCATTTTCAAGGCCGCCAAAACGTGTTTTTGATTGTACGTTGGCCAGTTTTTTATAAGCATAAGGGCCAAATTTGCTGATGTAAAACGGCAGAATATCTTTTGCTACCGCATAATCCTTAAATCCACGTTCTTTGTTTTCAGGAAATACATAGCTGTAAATCGGTATGCCATCCGGCGTGCCGGGATTATCAATAGCAAACTCGGCAACGCCTATAACAAAAATTTTAGGCGCCAATAGAGCGGTTTCTTTATAATGAGTTGACCTAAGATTATTAGGTAAGGCTTCTTCTTTTATTTTTAATCCGTTGGCAATTACCTGGTAATGAGCAGGCGCAGTAACGGTAAACTCAAGCGATGCTTTATCTGCCGGATCATCAACACATGGTAACCAGTTATGTGCACGGTTTGGCCAGTTATCGCCAAAAAAAGTACGCTGGCCAAATTTATTTTTGGAAATGATCAATCCATCAGCCGGAATACCCGAATAAGTAATAACATAACTATGCAGGCTATTTGCTTTTGCGGGAGCATCAATATTTATCACATCAGCATCCTGAACAAAATGTACGTCCTTACCTTTTTCCTTTACCGATGATACCAGCATCCCTTTGCCTGCGGCATTCGGTTTTACCAGGTCGAGGTGAAAGGTATTGGCATCCTTTAAAAACTTAATATCAATTGTGGCTTCGCCTTTAATATTATCGTTTTCGTCATTAACCTGTAATGCATAGGCATAGTGCTGCACATCAATTGCAGAGCCAACTACCTGGGCTTTAACAGACAGACAAGAAAGAGTTGCAATTACAAGGAGGGATAAACTGATCTTACGCATAACATTATCATCTTTAAGTATTTTATAAAGATGATAAAAATCAATGTGATTTAGAATAGCAAAGAGAAATCTATACGCGCGCTTTGCTACTTTATCTACGTAGATTTCTCTTTGTACTTAAGATATTACATCTTCGGCATACGCTTCATCATGTTGGCCATGGCCGCAGGATTGCTCATTTGCTTCATCACCTTGCGCATGTCGTCAAACTGTTTCATCAGGCGGTTAACTTCTTCCAGTTTAGTGCCCGATCCTTTGGCTATACGGTTGCGGCGGCTTTGACTGATGACGTCCGGGTTTTCTTTTTCGTGCGGGGTCATTGATTGAATGATGGCTTCAATACCTTTAAAAGCATCGTCATCCACCTCTACATTCTTCATCATTTTGCCTACGCCCGGTATCATGCCCATCAGATCTTTCATGTTACCCATTTTTTTGATCTGCTGTATCTGGCTGTAAAAATCGTTAAAGTCGAATTTATTTTTGCGGATCTTCTTTTGCAGCTCGGCGGCTTCTTTTTCGTCAAATTGCTGTTGCGCGCGTTCAACTAAGGAAACCACGTCGCCCATGCCCAAAATACGCGAAGCCATACGGTCCGGGTGGAAAACGTCCAGCGCTTCCATCTTTTCGCCCGTACCAATAAATTTGATAGGCTTGTTAACGACAGATTTGATAGACAAAGCAGCACCACCGCGGGTATCACCATCCAGCTTGGTTAATACAACGCCGGTAAAATCTAAACGCTCGTTAAATATACGGGCGGTATTTACGGCATCCTGGCCGGTCATGGCATCAACCACAAATAATATTTCCTGCGGATTTACAGCTGCTTTTACCTGTTCTATCTCCACCATCATGGCTTCGTCAATAGCTAAACGGCCGGCGGTATCAATGATCACTACATTGTTGCCGTTTTGTTTTGCTAACGCGATACCCTCTCTTGCAATGGCAATAGGATCTTTTGATTCGCGGTTAACATAAACCGGCACGCCTATCTGCTCGCCTAAAACCATTAACTGGTCTATGGCCGCGGGGCGGTAAACGTCATCAGCAATTAATAATGGCTTTTTGTTTTTTTGTATTTTTAAAAAGTTAGCCAGCTTGCCGGTAAAGGTTGTTTTACCCGCACCGTTCAAACCTGCTATCAATATAATTGTTGGCGATGCTTTCAAATCAAGTTCGGCCGTACTGCCGCCCATTAGCTCGGTCAGCTCATCGTTCATAATCTTGGTCAACAATTGACCAGGTGAAACGGTAGTTAACACGTTTGCACCTATGGCTTTTTGCCTTACATCGTCTGTAAAAGCTTTGGCAGTTTTATAGTTAACGTCGGCATCAAGAAGGGCTTTGCGTATCTCCTTCATGGTCTCGGCCACGTTTATCTCTGTAATAGTACCCTGTCCCTTCAGAACCTTGAACGCCCTGTCGAGTTTATCTGATAAATTCTCAAACATTATACTTACCTAATTTTAAAGATTGCAAAGTTAAGATTTTGAAGTGTAACCTATAAATTTAATATTATGGTGCCGATATGTGGAGGGCTACTATTGAGGCCAGTATAGTTTAACATCTTTTAACGATTCCGTAACAAAAAAGCTGTAACGTTTTTTTCTCAACGCTGTCTTATTAGCATATACCAGCCACTCCTCTATGAAGTTTATATTTACTATTATTTTTACAGGCATAATACTGTGCGCATTTTCACAAGCTCCCGTTAAAAAACTACTGGCTACAAAAACCAATACCGCTCCAAAAATTGACGGTGTAATAGACGACGATGTTTGGAAAACAGCTCCAGTTGCAACCGATTTTGTTGAACTGAATCCCGTTGCAGGCCGCCATGAAAAACAAGAGGAACGAACAGAGGTCCGCATTTTATATGACAATACGGCTATTTATGTGGCTGCACGCATGTATGAAACCGGTGCCGAAAAGGTTCAGCATGAATTAACCAATCGCGACAACATTGCCAATTCTGATTTTATCGGTATTGTCCTCGACACTTATCTCGACGGGATAAATGCTTCCGGATTTTATGTTACGGCTGCCGGTGTACAATTTGATGCTAAGTATGCACCAAGTTCTAACGGTAATAATGAGGACCCCAGTTGGAACGCTGTTTGGCAAAGTGCTGTCAAAATAGATGCAAATGGCTGGACGGCCGAGTTAAAAATACCTTATTCTGCTCTTCGCTTTCCGCAAAAAGATGTTCAAACCTGGGGCCTTAACCTAATACGAAAGCGCCAGATAGAGCAAAAACAATTGTTCTGGAATGAACTCGATCCGAAAAAGAATGGCTTCGTTAATCAGGAGGGCCAGCTAAGTGGTATTGAAAAGCTGACACCGCCATTGCGCCTGGCCTTTTATCCCTACATGTCAACCTACGTTAACAATTATCCTTACAATACCCCGGGCGTAGCAAACACTACCGGTGCATTAAACGGAGGTATGGATGTTAAATACGGCATAAACCAAAGCTTTACATTGGATATGACACTCATACCCGATTTCGGGCAGGTGCAATCTGACAACCAAGTCCTCAATCTCACGCCTTTTCGGATAAAGTACAATGAAAATCGATCGTTTTTTACTGAAGGAACAGAGCTTTTTAACAAAGGGGGATTATTTTATTCGCGTAATATTGGCGGGCAACCTATTGATTATGCTAACGTCAGTTTAAATGCACATGAGGAAATAGTTAAAAATCCAACGGAAACCAGGTTACTGAATGCCACAAAAGTTTCTGGCCGGATGGCTAACGGTTTGGCAATAGGTGTTTTTAATGCGGTAACCCAAGGTGCAGATGCAACAGTTCGCGACACGATGAGCGGGCAAACCCGTTTTGTGCAAACATCGCCCGTAACTAATTACAATATCATTGTACTCGATCAGAATTTGAAGAATAACTCTGATATCGCGCTCATCAATACAAATGTAAATCGCTTTGGGCATAATTACAATGCCGACGTGGGCGGCCTTGTGTATAACCTTAACAATAAAAAAAACTCATACAGCCTAACCGGGTATGGTTTTATGAGTAGTTTAAGCTATCCCGACAAAACGAAGGTAGATGGTGCTGCTTATGAAGTGAGTGCAAACAAAACGCTGGGCACTTTTACCTGGAATGTTGTCGAAGATTTTGCCAGCCCTAATTATAACCCCAACGACCTGGGGTTTTTAAATAACCCAAACTACCTTGACCATACTATCGCCACACAATATGCTATATATAAACCCACTAAATATTTTAACCAATGGAATGTTTGGACCAATTTTTACTATTCGAGGCGAGTTGAGCCGGCGGCCTTTCAAACTATTGATGCTGCCATTGGTGGCAATGTTACGCTAAAAAATCTTTGGCAATTAGGCACAAATGAACACATTCAACCAGGGGGCCATGATTTTTATGCCCCGGAAGTTGCCGGCTTGTTTTACAATACGCCATCAAGCTACCGTTTCAACTTTTATGGAAATACCAACCGTGCAAAGCGGCTAAGCGGTGGGTTTTTTGTGCAGATAGTAGAGGTAAACAATGGCCAAAGATCATATACTAACACCAGCGAGATCTTTTATACGCTGCGTATTAATAACAAATTTAGCTTTGGCGAGGACGTTACCTATAACCCGCAACGTAATGTTTATGGTTTTTTGACTGTTGACGCCAACAATGTTTCGGTTTTTTCATTGTATAACCGTAACACCGTTGAAAACATTTTTAATCTTAAATACACTTTTAACGACCGCATGGGCCTTACACTGCGGGCCAGGCATTACTGGAGCAGGCGTTCCAACATTTCGTTTTACAACCTGCAAAAAGATGGCAGCCTGGTACAGCGCATACCGTCAGAGTTTAATGCTACAAACGACGAAGACTTTAACACCTTTAATGTGGATATGGTATACCTGTGGGAATTTGCGCCCGGTAGCGAGCTAAGCATAGCTTACAAAAATTCATCTTTAACTGATGTTTACCCCGGACAGCCGGGTTATAATTATAACCTGCACAACACTTTAAATCAGCCCCAAAACAACAACTTCTCTATCAAAGTGCAATACTACATAGATTATCAAAACCTTAAAAAAAGGAGCAAGGCATAGCAATTTAATAGATTAGTTTATACCCCTGCCCGCGAATATTGAGTATACCGATAGTTGGATCGTCTTTTAGATAACGACGCAATTTGGTGATAAAAACATCCAAACTTCGGCCCGAGAAATAATCGTCATTCCCCCAAAAATTGAGCAAGATACTTTTACGGTCGACCAGTTGATTTTTATTTACGATAAGCATTTGCAGTAATTCGCTTTCGCGGGTGGTAAGCATACGTTTACTATCAAAAAAACGTAAAACGCCATTTGGATATTCAAACTTGTATTTTCCCAATGCTATTATTTTTGCTGAATCATCGGTATTAACAATAAACCCGTTTTTACTTAAAAGCGCTTTTATACGGATAATCAGCTCTTCAATACTGAAAGGCTTTTTCAGGTAATCATTCCCGCCGCTTTCAAATCCATCCACCACATCTTTCACCTGCGAACGCGAGGTTAAAAATATAACAGGCGTATCAACATCTATATTTCGTATTTGGCGGGCAAAGGTGTATCCTTCGCCATCGGGCAGCATAACGTCAAGCACAATAATATCGGGTTGATAATCGTAATATTTTATTAGCGCTTCTTTTAAAGTCGCAGTGTGTGCCACATCAAATCCGCGCGATTGCAGGCTTTCCTGTACTATCTCGGCCAGCACCAGCTCATCTTCAACTAATAAAACTTTCTTTCCTTTCATACCGGCCAGCCTAATGTTATTGTCGTTCCTTCGCCAAACTCGCTTTCTACACGCACCCAGCCTTTATGGCGCTCCATAATGCTTTTAACATAATTTAACCCAAGGCCATGTCCTTTTATCAAATGCTTGTTGGTTGGCACCCGGTAAAACTTTTCAAAAAGATAAGGCATATCCTTTTTTTGGATGCCGATGCCGTTATCCTTTATGGCGATAACAAAGAAATTATTGCTTAAAGTACAGCGAATATCAATAGTCACATCATCCGATGAATACTTAATAGCGTTATCTATAATATTCGCTATTACCTGGGCAAATAGTTGTTTATCAGCTTTTAAAGTGGGTGTGGTATTGTGGTAATTAATAATTACCGGCTTTGGTGTGCCAAATTTGTAATTATTAAGCAGGCCTTGCATCACTTCATCAATATTGAACGGCTCGGGGTTACAATCAAACTGCTGATTTTCGTAAAGCGAGCTGGTTAATATGGTATCAACCAACCCAGATAGCCGTTGCAGTTCCTTTTTTGAATGCGACAGGTACCGTTTCGTTTTTTCTGTGTCGCTCAACACATCAAAATCAGACAAAGATTCAACCGCTGCTGATACGGTGGCAATAGGCGTTTTTAATTCATGCGTTATATTGCTTATGAAATCATTTTTGATTAATGATAATTTCTTTTCAGTAAGTAGCGACCGCAATAAATAAAACAAACTGAATGCGACGACAACTATCAGCAATAGTGACGCGCCAAACATTAACCCCATTTTAGTAATGATGTAGCTAAATGGATTGGTAAACATAGCGCGGACGTAGTGTTCGTTCTTTTTCAGTTTATAAGTTAAATGCGCACGGGTTATTACCGGATATTTGGATATTAAACCTTCATTAAAATTGGTATTGTTATAGGTACTGTCGTTATTGCGGGTGTAAAAAGCAAAAGAAACATGTATGTCCTTTTGGGAGAGTAGTTTTGTAAAAATGGGTCTTAAGCGTGCAGTATCAAAGTCATATTTATGTTCCTGTGCTTGAATAAAATCCCCTAATCTTTGTGTTTGATACCATACCATATGTTTCATCAGGTCTTCCGCCCGTATGCTACTAACTAACCGTTTTACAAGGTAAATTTTGGCTGGTCCATTATCGTTTTCCTTTACTTCATTAAGCAAATCGTTCATTGAGAACATAAAATCATCTTTTTTGCCACGCTTATTAATAATGTGTACCATCATTGCATGACGATGATCGTCATAAACATTACTTAACGAAAACTCATTGGTATCTAAAAGCAGGTGAAATACGTTGTTCTCTATCGTATCACACCGAACGTTAAGTTCTTTTCCCAAAGCATCTTCAAAAACCAGGTTTACCTCTTTCTCAAACGTGGCTTTGTTTACATAATAATAGTTCCTTATCCAGAAAAATTGCAACAAAAACACACCCGCTATTGCCGAGATGCAGAGTATTAGTAACCAGCTTGTGCTTTTCTTCATTCATCAAAAATAACCTATTGAAGTACATCATTTTAGCCGTTAACATAATATAACATTCGTTAACGGGTGTGATAACTCAAACGCAAGTTTATTCTCTCCAGATTTGTCACAAATAAAATAATAACATGAAAAAGCTAATTATTATCACACTGCTATTTGCAGCAATAAGCGCCCAAGGCCAGGATTATATACTTAAAGCAGGCGATCGTTTTCCCGACATTACTTTGCACCCTATGGTGAATGCGCCTTTTAAAGACCTTCATCTTAATACTTACAATTCAAAAAAGTATATCATCCTTAATCTTTGGGGAACATGGTGCGGGCCTTGTATACCCGAAATGGATGTGCTGGCTAAGTTGCAGGATAAATACCCGCAACAGATACAAGTTATAGGCTACTCAAACGATCCCGAAGAAAAGCTAAAAAAATACATTACAAAAAAACCATCAAAAGTATGGTTAGCCAGCGATACCTCTTTTTTGCTATATAGAATGTTATGCATTACAAGCGTAGGACATGCTGTATTGCTTGATCCTCAGCATAATATTGTAGCCGTTGTAAAATCCGACTCGGTAAATGAAAAATTGATTACCCGATTAATAAAAGGAGAAAAAATTAAATCAAATGCTGAAACCGCAGAGGCCAACAACTCAGAAAAGGATCCATTTGGGGTTGACAGTCTGCAAACCAGCAGTTTTACCATTCGTAGTTATATGAAAGGGCAACAAGCCATGGGGCGGGCGCCGATAAAAGGCGTGTTTGCCTACAGACGCAGAAGTTATTATAATGCCAGTCTTATAAATATGTATAAGGATGCTTATGGTGTTTCTTCGGATAAGCAGGTGGTTTATGATTTTGATAGAAAAAAATATGCCGATTATAGCGACAAAAACCAGCAGTATTGTATGGATCTGCTGGTGGCACCCGAACAAAAAGACAGCTTATTGGCTATCATGCAGCGAAAGCTTAATGAATCACTACCGGTAAAGGGGCGAACCGAAATCCGTACGATACCAGTTTATGTATTAAAGCAAAAATCAGGCTCTGCGGTGAATATATCCGTATCAGCGGAATCTGCCATAAGTTATAAATTTAGCGGTAATGGTTTTGAAGGGACTGGTGTTAAGCTGGATGATTTTGCCGGTATTTATTTAAGCAATGAGTTAGAACTACCTGTCATTAATGAAACCGGCCTTACGCAACGTTACGATATTAAAACCGCGAATGATATGCGCGATAAAGAAAACATACTTGCTGGCATTGATAAATTGGGCTTAACCCTCGAAAAAACTGAACGCCCTGTAAAGGTACTGGTATTATATGCTCAACCTATTGTTGGCTATATTATGGGAACTTATAAATAACACCCAATGCTAAACCCTCGGTGCCCTGCGGCTGGCCCGAGGTTGTTTTATCATACAGGAAAGTACCGTTAATGGTAACGTTTATAAGGTTATTTACCTTGGCAGCCAAAATAGCATCAATACGATGGGTGGTGAAACCAAGCGGCTCACCATAAGGAACAAACAATGCATAACGAGCATTAATATGCAGGTTCTTCATCAGGTCCTTGTCAATTGTTGCAACCACTTGTAATGCCAAATCGTTTTTAAAAGTTTTGCCGATTGGGACACCGTAATTTCCCGGTATATTATGATAAATAGTGGTGTCTTTTACGAAAGTTTGGCGTGCTGTACCTGTACCAAAACGCAGGTCGAAGAATTTGGTGGGCTTATATTCCAAACCCAATGATTCTGTTAAATAACCCGGAGCCATAAAATCAGATATTAACAAATCAGGTGTTGCTGTTGGCCCCGTACCTGATCCATATTGATAGCCACGAGAAAACTGCGATTCAAACGTTAATGATCCAAATAAAAACCAGTGTTTAGATAATTGGGACGCTACTTTATTATCGTAAAATATACGGTCGTTTGTTTTACGTGAGCCCTGACCTTTATTTTTTGATATACCATATATAAAGTTTAACTCGGTAGTATAATCAAACGGAGTTTTGTTGTATTCAGCTTTATAATCAAAGTTTGATCCTAATGCTACCGCGTTTACACCACCGGCGCTATAATTATTACTAAATGCCGATTGGCTAAAATTCAATGCAAACGTTATCGATTTATGCCAATAGCTTACCTTATAATCCAGCATTGCGGCGGGCATGTATTCAGGCTTAATGGTGACAGGTCTTGAAATAACAGGAAGTGCATTTCTGCGTGGATCAATCCGATACTTATTAAGCAGGGCAGTATCTATTTTAACACTATCTTTTTTAAGGGAGTCGGTTTTTTGTGCTTTAACTGTAAGTGAAGCAAATAAAACGGCTAAGAAGACTAATGCGCAGGCAGCTTTAAACATTGCACAAATAAAGGGAAAAATTATTTTTCTACACGCATTTAACTGTAAAAACAGCCTTTTATTGTTTACCGGTTTGCAGCGGCGCTAAAGCGTATGCTTTCGGATTACGCATGTATCTTCTATAATTTGTTTTTATCGACTCTATAAATTCGTAATCTGTAGCGTTTAAAACAAAGAAATAACCGGGCCGGTACTTCTGCATAAAATCATGCAGTTTTTGATCTTTTAGGCCTGTTGTTTTAGATACCAATGTTTTATTGAACCGGTAATCTATTACATCCTGTTTGTAATCGCGTTCTACATAACCACGTAAGCGGGTCGCGTCTTTTCCCTCGCGACTGATCATATTCCATAAGGCATCAATGCCTAAGCCAGCTCCCATGCCGTTCACATTTATTAAATCATGATTGGCAAGTGTGCCATAAGCCTTGCTATATTCCTTTTTTGTTGCTGCCAGTTTTTTATCAGGCGTGAGCGCTGTATCACGTATAATAACCTCCCGCAGTTGGTTAGGAGGTTTATTCAGGTAAACAGCAATAGGTATATGATTCTCAACTTTTATAGTATCGCTAAAATAATCCTGTTTGGTAAATACCAGTACATCGCCCGTTTCGGCATCAATGGTAAACACCCCGTTAAGGTTATTGTATACAGAAGTACCTTTGTTAAGGTTTTGCACAACTACTTTTGCCACCCGGGTTTTGTTGTCTTTATCAAACACAATACCCGCCATAGATTTTTCCTGCGCAAAGCTTCTGACTGATAAAACAACAAAAAATATGATGAGCCAAAATTTCATATAAAAGCTAAAACTACCGTTTACTTAGTTTTGATTATAGAGTTTAACAAAAATTAACAGCTATTTAGCTATAACCAATTTCTGGCCAAGTTTTATATTGTTATCGGCCATATTGTTCAACGCCTTCAATTCGTCAATGGTAAGTCCAAAACGTTTAGAAATATTATATAGTGTATCGCCTTGTTTTACCGTGTATAATTTATCAACCGGGGTACTTTGAACTAAGGAGTCTTTTATGGCTTTGCCAATATTTTGGTTGATCTGTGTTAGCACCCTGTCTTCGCGTTTAATTTTTTGTACTTCACCTTCGGGCCTGTCATACTGATCAAGATTGTATTTCTGTATAATGTTAATTAATAACTGCGGATAGTTGGGGTTAGTGGCATACCCGGCAGCCTTTAATCCATTTGCCCATCCTACATAATCATTTTTATCCAATTCGAATAAAGGGGCATAGCGTTTTCTTTTCAAAAATTCAGAATGATCGCGGTAAGAATCTTCGGGATTATCATACACCCTGAAACAATCGTTCACCATATCGTCGTCTTTATAATAGCTTTTGCCTTTCCACTCTGCGGTGCATTTAATGCCGAAATGATTATTGGCTATTTTAGCCAGATCGCTATTGCCGCTGCCCGATTCAAACAGGCCCTGCGCCAAAGTAATGCTTGCCGGTATACCATAAAGGTTCATTTCCTGTATGGCAATAGTTTTAAACCTATCAATATAAGTTAACGAGGTATAAGGCACATAAGCGGCTATGGCCTCTTTTTTTTCTTTTTGGATGGCATTATTGTTTTCTCGCGCCTGGCTGTTGCTAATGGTTGGAACAACAACGGCAGGGTTATCTTTTGACGAAGGGCGATTGGCAATGATTTTTTTACGAGCGGTACAGGAATTGAAAGCAATTATTACTGTAAACAGCAAATAACTAATATGTTTTATGGGTAAACTCAGGAATTTGGCATTGATCATATACGCCAAAAATAAGTTTTAAAAACCAAATTATTGCTTGTTGGCTTCCGCTTGTTGGAGTTGGGGCTGATCAGCAGGAGCGCTGTCCAGGTCATTCAAATTATATTTATGAATAATGCTTAAAACCTGTGCCGACCATTTTTTGCTGCTGGCATAGCCGCTGTGTGCAATGCTTTTTACCCATCTCTCGTAATCATATTGAGTAAGGTCATCGGCCAGGCGACCCAATTGCTGGCGCTCAGTAATGATTCTGGCAAAGTCATTAAATGAATCCATTATAGAATCATATCTTTTATAAGCAGAGTGTACCGTTTTTTTCTTGGTATGGATAACAGAACCGCCACCACCTTTTACACCAAACTGGTTGTTTAAGTTTTGCGCTACCTTGCTGTTTCCGTTGCCAGACTCGTGCATGGCAATGCCTAAAATTATGCTGGCCGGAATGCCCGTTTCATGCATAATAGCAACGGCATTATCCTTAAACTGATCGATATATGATGTTGAGGTGTTTTTTTGCGCGAATGCGCCAACTGAAACAATTAACAGTACGGTAATCAGTAAGATTTTCTTCATAATTTATCTTTTTCTGATGATCAACAGGCCGTCGCGTACCGGGAGAATAAGTTTTTCAACCCTGGTGTCATTGGCTATCTGATCATTTAGTTTCCGGAAACTTTCGGTATCTGCGTCATTGTCAGTGCCATACACCTTTCCTTTCCATAAAACATTGTCAATTATTATTAATCCTCCGGATCTGACTTTGTCAAATATTAAATCAAAGTAAAGCAAATTATTCTTTTTATCTGCATCAATGAACACAATATCTATGTTTGTTACATCCAAATCAGCTATAATCTGCGTCGCTTCACCAAAATGCTGCTTTATCTTTTTTTCCACATTTGTTAGTTTAAAATGTGAATTAAGCATCTCTTCCAGCTCGCGGTTAACCTCAATAGTATGAATTATCCCGTCTTCGGTAAGCCCTTCGGCAAGGCAAATAGTAGCATAGCCGGTAAATGTACCAATCTCCAGTATCAGCCTTGGCTGCGTCATTTTGCTCAACATACTCAACACCCGCCCCTGGTAATGGCCCGATAGCATATTGGGTTTTAATACCTTTAAATAGGTTTCGCGGTTAATGAATTTTAACGCTTCGGGCTCCGGCTCGCAATGGGTATCTAAATAAGATTGTAAAGTGACATCTAAAATCTCCATACCACAAACCTACACCGTTGATTTTAATGATTTATAGATTTCGTTGATTATTTTATTGTGCTAATTGATTTATAGATTTCGCTGATTATTCTGGCGTGCTAACTTATATTCATTGGTAACACGTTTATATTCCAGGCTTTTAGCACCAAAATTTATTAGCAGACCTGTTTCCAATTTATAAGCCTCAAGGTAATTAAGCGTTTGTGCTAAATGTATATCGTCTAATTTTGCCAGTGCTTTTAATTCCACCATTATCAATTCGCCAACTAAAAAATCTACCCTCCTTGTGCCAACATCAATGTTATCATAATATATGGTCATTGTTAGCTCTCTCGAAAAACCTAATCCCTGCTTCTCCATTTCTATAGCTAAACATCGCTGATAAATTACTTCCTGAAACCCATTTCCAATGGTGCTGTGGACTTTCATCGCACAGCCAATAATTTTACCCGTTAATTCAGAATGTTTATATGAAGGGTTAACTATTTCTTTCATTGTGATATAATAAAGTTAGGTTTTGCAAAGCAATATGGCAATTAAATCAGCGAAATCTCATCATCATTAAAAATCAACGGTTCAGACTTTCTCCATCCACGATTGCAATAATATCACCGCCGATATGGTATCTACTAACTCCTTATTCTGCCTGTGTTTTTTATTCATGCCACTTTGTGCTATAGTAGCCGACGCCATTTTTGAAGTAAAACGTTCATCAAGCATTTCAATTGGAATATCAGGAAATGTTTTTTTAAGCAGGTTAACAAACCCCTTTACATGGATAGCCGATTGCGATGGTGTATTATCCATCTGTTTGGGTTCACCAACTATAAAGCGCTCTACCTGCTCGGTTTGCATATATTTTTTCAGAAAATCAATTATATGCAGCGGATGTATGGTATCTAACCCGGTAGCAATTATCTGCAACGGGTCGGTAACGGCAATGCCGATGCGCTTGGTACCATAATCAAAAGCCATTATTCTCATGAACTAAAGATTAGCGGTTGAAGATTAAAGATCAGGCTTTGCATATACAAAGATAGTTTATTGACTTAACCATTACCTTAAAATTGCAAACTGTACTAATTTTTGCCTGTTTCTTCCTAATATTACAGTATGAAACACTACGGACTTATCGGCTTCCCGCTTTCACATTCTTTCTCGAAGAAATATTTTGCTGAGAAATTTGAAAAAGAAGGCATTACCGACGCCGAATACAGGAACTACCCGCTTGAGCACATCAAAGACTTACAGGATCTTTTAGATGAGCATCCCGGCCTTTGCGGTTTAAATGTAACTATTCCACACAAAGTTAATATCATCAGATACCTGGATTGGGTAGAGGAAGATGCCAAGCATGCGGGTGCCGTAAATTGTGTCCGTATACATGCAGAGAGCCCGGTTTCAGCAGCTTTTTCGGGCGAGGTTGGTGTTAGTGGCCATGATTTCAGGCTGGAAGGTTTTAATACGGACCTTTATGGTTTTGAAATGTCGTTACGTCCATTTGTTGACGGCCGCGAATACGACGCTTTAGTTTTGGGCGATGGTGGTGCTGCAAAAGCGGTTAAATGTGTGTTAGAAAACCTGGGCATTAGCTACAAAGTAGTTACCCGCAGTCCGCATGGCGATAATTTATTGTTTAAAGATTTGAAACCGCATCATATTGCCAGCCATAAACTGATCATTAATACCACACCTTTGGGCACAATGCCTAATGTGGACGAATGTCCGCCTATTCCTTATGATCATATAACTGATGACCATATATTATATGACCTGATCTATAATCCTGAAAAGACTTTATTTTTGCAAAAAGGAGAAGAAAAAGGCGCCAGGATTAAAAATGGCTACGAAATGCTGATATTGCAGGCCGAAAAGTCGTGGGAAATATGGACATCAAAAGAAAAGCATCCGTAAAAATAATAGTAGCTTGTTTGGCTATGTTGCTTTTTGCAGCCTGTGGCGGCAATCATGATTATTCGCCAAAGCCGCGCGGATTTTTCCGTATACCTTTTCCTAAAAAAGAATACCAGGAATACAACGAGGGCTGCCCGTTTACGTTCAATTATCCTAAATACGCCAATATAGAGCCCGATAAAAATAAAAACGCCCAACCATGCTGGCTCAACATGCAATTTAAACAGTTCAACGGCACATTGCATTTGACCTACGACAATATAAAATCGAAAAAAGAATTTGATGCCTTAGTGGAAGATGCCCATAAGTTTGTATTCAATCATACAGCTAAGGCGAGCGGTATTGACCAGGGAACTATTTATTACCCCGACCGTAAAGTATATGGCATTTATTATACTTTAGATGGTAATACCGCATCATCTGTACAGTTTTTTTTAACCGACAGTACCAAACATTACCTGCGTGCAGCACTTTATTTTAACGAACAACCCCGTCTTGATTCCATCCAACCGGTACTAAACTTTGTAAAAAAGGATGTGGATGTGATGATTAAAAGCTTTAAGTGGAAGTAATAAACCAATGCCCTCTGCCGCCTACCTAAAAAAAATCCGCCCCATTCAATTAATTGCAATTGTATTTTTTACGGTATCGGGCGGGCCGTATGGCCTTGAACCACTATTAGCCTATGCCGGCGATCATGCTGCTTTGTTGATATTGCTCATCACCCCAATTTTATGGGACATGCCCGCCATATTTACGGTGTTAGAGTTAAATGCCATGATGCCCATAACCGGGGGCTACTATAAATGGGTTAAATATGCTTTAGGCACCAAGTGGGGTTTTTACGAAGGTTGGTGGACATGGCTTTACACCTTTGTCGACCTGGCAATTTACCCGGTGTTGTTTGTGCAATATGCCTCCTTCTTTTTTCCGGGATTGGATGCTTATAAAATTCCTATTTGTTTATTCATCATCTGGTCATCGGCCGGGTTAAATATATTGGGTATTGTGCCTGTGGGACGAGTGTCGTTATTTTTAAGCGCGGCTGTAATAACACCATTTTTAGTGCTCTTTGGGCTAGCTTTTTACCATCATACCGGCAGTTTGGCTGTTGCGTCGCCATCGTTAAAAGACATACCGTTCCCATCGTTAGGTATGGCGCTTTATACCGTGATGTGGAACTGTTTGGGTTGGGACAACACCACAACTTATGCCGAGGAGGTTGATAAACCCGTGCGTTCATACCTGGTATCCATTTTTACCGCCTTCGCCCTGGTAATAGTTATTTATTTCCTGGTGATATGGGTTGCACAACTGTCAGGCATTGACCATACCGTGTTAACAAACCAGGGTTTCCCGGCATTAGGGACCTTAATTGCCGGACGATGGCTTGGGGTACTAATAGCTTTAGGCGGCATGGCAAGTACCTTAGGTATTTATGCGGCAGTGCTGCTGTCTGTATCACGTGTCCCGCAGGTAATGGCGGAAGATAGTTTACTACCCCAAAAATTGAACAAGCTGCACAAACGATTTCAAACTCCGTATATATCCATTATTATATGCTCTGTAATTGTGAGCCTTATGATATTATGGACCTTTGCTGACCTGCTGATTATCGATGTAACTGTTTATGGAGCCGGTTTATCATTAGAATACATTGCCCTTATTAAGTTGCGTATAACCGAGCCAAATACACATCGGCCATTTAAAATACCGCTAAATGTAACCTGGCTTTGTTTGGCGGTCTTGCTGCCTGCGATAGTTTATTTCGTCGCTTTATCCGGTGCTATTTCATCAACGCCACAAATGATGAAACCTGCCATATTTGCCATTGTAGCCTTATTAAGTGCCGAGGTGGTATGGCGGGTGATAGTGTGGAGAAATAATTTGCGTAACCTGTCGCGATAACTCACCCCGCCAACGCTTCGCTGGGCGACCCTCTCTGCTGCAGGCAGCAAAGAGGGTTAAGGAAATACATTTTAATACCCTCTTTCCGCCGTAGGCGAAGAGAGGGTGGACGAGCGAAGCAAAGTCCGGGTGAGTAATAGCAATTGGCACCCCATTTGCAATCAATAGTAAACGCATCACAATTAATGCTTACTATTATCAAACAATGCAATTAAAGATCAAGGTTTCGTTACTTATAATTCTTGCTACCTGTGTTTTAGATATGGGCTGTAAATCGCTTACCAAAACACAAAAGGGGGCAAGTATTGGTGCAGGTGCAGGTGGAGTTATTGGCGCATTTATAGGTAAAAGTGCAGGTAATACGGCATTAGGCGCTATAATTGGCGGCGCAGTAGGTGGTACGGCAGGAGCTTTCATCGGCAAGAGCATGGATAAGCAAGCCGCCGAATTGAAGCAAGCCATACCCGGAGCCACTATTGTAAGACAGGGCGAAAGCATTGTAGTGAAATTCGATTCGGGTATTCTATTTGATACAGATAAGGCGGATTTAAAGACGGATGCTATTACCAATTTGCAAAACCTGGCGGCATCGCTGCAAAAAAATCCGGATACCAATGTACTGATAATCGGGCATACTGATAATTCGGGAGCTGAAGAACGTAACAAACAACTTTCTATCCAACGCGCCGAAGCGGTAAAAGATTATATCGCATCAGCCAATATCAACCAAAACCGGTTAAGTGTACAAGGTAAAGGTGATGCAGACCCTATTGCCGACAATAAAACTACCCAGGGCCGTGCTCAAAACCGCCGCGTCGAGATAATTATCAGCGCCAACGACCAAATGAAAAAACGGGCGAAATACGCGCAAGAGTAATAGCCCCATTATTGGTAATGTTATAATTAAGCGTTAAATTTGTATAATGCTAAAAAGAACAGCTGCCATTCTGCTAACAATACTTTATGCAATAACTGCATTTGGCTTTGTGCTAAATATGCACTACTGCGGGCGCCTGTTAACCTCGGTCGAAATAAATTCTCCTTCTAAAAACTGTGTTAAGACCGAAAGGAAAATGAAATGTTGCAATGACAAGCAACTACAGGTAAAAATTAAAGATGCCCATCAAGCCAAATCGTTTTCATTTTTATCAAAAACATTTGTTTTCGAATTGCCGCCAATGTTGTTTGGCAATCCGGCTTATGCTTCCCAACAGTCTTCAACTGAAGTTTTTTTAAGCAGAGGGCCTCCTAATTATCCACCCGGCAATATTCCCATCTTTATTAAAAACCAATCTTTTCGTATTTGATAATTACTGATCGTTATTTTTTATGCAGGTAAACACCTGCAAGTCCATTTTTTACGATTAATTTTTATTCAAATGAAAACTTTAAAAATATTTATCGCTGTTTTAGCGATCTCCATTAATATAGCACACGCTCAATTTACAAAAGCCGAATTACAGGTTAGCGGTTTAACCTGCTCTATGTGTGCAAAAGCAACTGAAAAATCATTGCACACGCTTGATTTTATAGCCGATATTAAACCCGACCTGAACCGTAACGTTTTTGTGATCACCTTTAAAAAAGGCGCCATAATAAGCCTTGATCAGATCAGCAAAAAAGTACAAAGCGCCGGCTTTTCTGTAAACAACCTTAAAGCCACTTTTAATTTCGACAATGTTAAAGTAGCCAATAATTACTTTACTTATGGCGGCGATACTTACCGGCTAATGAATGGTACCAGCGCGCCGGTTACCGGTTCGGTAGCTTTAACCGTAGTTGATAAAGGTTTTGCTCCTGCTTCCGTCATCAAAAAATACAGTGCAGCCGCTCCCGATAATGTTAAAACCGGGCGTGTTTATCATATCGCTATATAAACTAATTATGAAAGCGATGTTATTGGCAGGCGCCCTATGGGTGCTTGCCTGCCCTGCATTTGCACAGGAATTATATGTAAATACCGAGCCGGCCAGCAATATGGCTACGCATTCGGTAGGTATCAGGGTTGAAAACCAGGGATATTTTACTCCAGGTTATAAAAACCGGTCTACGCTGGAAGTAATGTATGGAGCCAGCAAGGATCTGATGGTACATGGTAGTCTTTATCAATCTAATTATTACCAGGATCCGCAGCATTTTGAGGGCGGAAGCGTTTATGCTAAGTATCGTTTTCTTTCTGTCGATTCGGTTCAAAGCCATTTCCGTGGTGCAGTTTTCGCAAAGCTGTCAAGCATCAGCAATCCAATTACCAACCAGGAAATTTCATTAGAAGGTGATAATTCCGGTTTGCAAAGCGGCATTGTATTTACAAAGCTCATGCACAAAATAGCGTTTTCGGCTTCGGCAAGTTATTTACGCGCGTTTAATAATAATGGCTATGATCTGCCTGTTTCCAATGCGGCTAATACGGTGGGGTATACTTTATCTGCAGGGTATTTGTTGTTGCCCAAAACCTACCAGAACTATAACCAGGTGAATGTTAACCTGTATGTTGAGCTATTAGGAAAGGACAACCCGGGATACGATCAAAGTTATTTAGATGTAGCGCCCGCTGTTCAGTTAATCTTTAACAGTGTTTTCAGAGTTGATTTTTCATATCGTACAGCACTATGGAATAACATGATACGCACCAGCAATAACAGCTATTTAGTGCGCCTGGAGTATAATATCTTTAACATTTTTTGACCCTGTTTTACCAATGAAACTATATTATATATTAATTGCCGCTATTTTAATTACCGGCCCGGCGACATTTGCACAGCAAATGAAAATGGGAAAGGATACCACCAAAAAGCCGGCAAAAAAACCCGTGCCTAAAAAAGCCATGCCAATGGACATGGATATGATGATGGACATGGGCGATATGGACATGAGCATGGATATGTCAAAACCAATGAACAGCCAGTTTTCGCTAGATCTGCCTATGAGCCGCGATGGATCGGGTACATCATGGGTGCCCGATGAGACACCAACGTATGCCTATATGATCCCAGGCAAAAAATGGATGACCATGATACATGGTAGTTTCTTTGCCCGCTACAATAACCAGGATGTTTTTAAATCGGGTAGCCGGGGCGGATCAAAATTCGATGTGCCTGATTGGTTAATGGCCATGACACAAACCAAAGTTGGCAACAATGGCCTGTTCGCCATTAACACTATGTTTTCCTTTGATCCTTTCCTGGTTGGCCCGGGCGGATATCCGCTGCTGTTTCAAACCGGTGAATCATACAAAGGCAATAAACTGGTAGACAGGCAACATCCGCACGATCTGTTTGCCGAATTAAGCGTTGCCTATACCCAACGGATTGCCAAAGATGCCGACATATCTTTATCTGCCGGGTACCCCGGAGAGCCTGCTTTGGGTCCACCGGTATTTATGCATCGCCTTTCGGCAATGAATGATCCCGATGCACCGCTTACCCATCATTATTCCGATGCTACGCATATTACCTTTGGCGTAGTTACTACAGGTTTTAGATATAAAGATGTTAAACTGGAAGGCTCTATATTTACAGGCCGTGAGCCAGACGAGTTCAGGTATAACTTTGATGCGATGAAGTTTGATTCTTATTCGGTGCGGTTATCCTATAATCCGTCAAAGCAGTGGGCGTTACAAATTTCAAACGGGTGGCTGCATAGCCCTGAAGTAGCTGACCCATTGCAAAATGTTGTGCGCTCAACAGCATCGGCCATCTACACAAAAATGCTAAATGAGGATAGTTATATAGCAACTACATTGGTTTACGGGCAAAATCATTATTCTGATAATGGAAAAACATTGCCCTCCGTTTTACTGGAAAGTAGCTTGCAACTTCATAAAACCGCTATTTATGGTAAATATGAGTACGTGCAAAAAGATGCCGATGAATTAAATTTAGTTGATAGTTTTCCATCAAACCCAACCGTTAACATTAATGCGCTGACACTGGGCGTAAATCATATTTTAACCACGGTTAAAAACACTAACCTTACAGGCGGCATACAAGCAACATTAAATATTTCGCCAACAGCGTTAACGCCGCTATATGGCAATACACCCGTTGGTTTCGAAGTTTATATCCGGATAAACCCTTCACTAATGAAAATGGGACATAGTAAAATGGAAATGTAGGGACAGCTAACAAGTGCCTCTTTAAATAAAAAGGCACTTGTTTTGTCTATATATTCATTAAATAAATTTGTAAATTTGTTACTATGAGCATAGTAGTTAACCCACATAACATACAGGAAGAACAAGCGCTATTGGCTTTTTTCGATAGTATGAAATATGATTATGTCCAGGGGGATGAAGCGATCATATTATCCACAGTTCAACAACAGGAAATATTAGAACGCGACAGGCAATATGAAGCCGGAGAAGCAACAACCTATACGCTGAACGAAATCATTACTTATTTCAATATCAAGGAAAAGTAATGTACCAATTGCAGATTCTCAGCCAGGCAAGAATGATATGCAAACCTCCGCCGACTGGTATAATGAACAGCAGGCGGAACTCGGCGAAAGATTTCTAAGAGAAGTAATTAGAACACTGCGGTTAACCGAAACCAATCCTTTACATTACGAAGAGAAGTTTGCCAAAAAATTCAGGTTCGCAAAGGTGAACGATTTCCTCTTTTTAATTGTCTTTAAAGTTAAAAAAGATTTGGTGATCATAAATGCTGTATTCCATACAAGCCGAAATCCTAAAAAATTTCGCTAATCTCTATTCACCAATTAACCAATCACTATACAATATCCATCACTTCCCTATTCTTTTTGCTGCGCATTCGTTTGGGTACAAATTCTAATATTTCGGCTTTAAGGGCATCAATCATGCGGCGCTTTAAAAAATTACGCTGAATAACAATACTTACTTCCCGCGCCGGTTCGGGCGACCTAAAATGTCGAACTCTATCCATTTGCTGTTCCGTCAGTTCGCTTAAAGCCAGTTCGGGTAAAATGGTGGCGCCATTGTTTTGGTCTACCATACGCTTTAAAGTTTCTACGCTACCGGTATTGTATTCAAAATGCTTAAAGCTTTGCGTCGCCTTGCGACGCTGGCAAATATTTAAAACCTGCTCGCGCATGCAATGCCCTTCGTTCAACACCCAAATTTCCTCCATATCAATATCATCCGGGTTAATAGTTTTCTTTTTAGATAGCTTACTATTTGCCGATGTATAGGCGACAAAATTTTCGTAAAATACAGGTATCTCTACCAGGTTTGCCTCATGTAGCGGAGTAGATAGGATGCCGCAATCCAGCATGCCTAATTTTAATTGCTGAATAATGGTTTCTGTTGTTTGCTCCCATATTACCAGTTTTACCTGCGGATGTTTTTCAACGAAGCCCTGTATTATTTTTGGTAAGATATATGGTGAGATGGTTGGTATAATGCCAACCCTTAATTCGCCCGATAATTCCTTTTGACGATCTGTTATAAGTTCTTTTATTTTCTCGCTTTCGCTTAATAATAAGCGTGCCTGGGCAATAATGGCTGTACCTATTTCGGTAGGTGTTACCGGTTGTTTGCTTCGGTCGAAAAGTTTAACACCAAGATTATCTTCCAGTTTCTGTATCTGCATGCTTAAGGTAGGCTGGGTAACGAAACATTTTTCGGCTGCAAGCACAAAACTGCGGTAGGTATCAACTGCTACTATGTATTCTAACTGTACAATGGTCATGAATATAGATTATATCTATTCAAAGATAAGTATTATTGGTTTTTTCTATTGAAAGAGTTATAGCGATTGACCCATAAGGTCTTGATGTAGGTTGATATTTCCAAAATTTTACCTTTATATTTATTGAAAAGTTAACTCGCCATGAAAAAATACATTTACCTCATCACATTTATTAGTTGTTCTGTTTGTGCATGGGCGCAATCACCTATGCAGGCAAGCAGCAATGTTACCCGGCACGGGCCAGAAAAAGGCACTTTACTAATTATTGGGGGCAACGTAGGTTCTACCGCTTCTGTTTGGAATAAGTTTACAGAATTGGCCGGTGGAAAAGATAAAGCCAAAATAGTTGTTATTACCACCGGCGCAGGTGATGCCGCAAAAGACGACCAAAAGGATGTTGATACCGTTAAAAAATACACCGGTGTAAAAAACGTAGTAATGCTGCATACGTTCGACCTGAAAGAAGCCAATAGCGAAAAATTCATCGCCCCATTAAAGCAAGCAACAGCCGTATACTTTGTAGGCGGCAGGCAGTGGTATATTGCTAATGCATACTTAAACACGCTAACCCACCAGGCTTTATGGGATGTTTTGAATCGTGGCGGTGTAATTGCAGGTAGTTCGGCTGGGGCAACTATACAAGGTTCTTTTTTATGGCGAGGCGACACACGTGGTGCACAAGTGTTAATTGGTGATCATACACAAGGGTTAGGCTTTCTTAAAAACTCGGTGATCGATCAGCATGTGCTTAAACGCAATCGCCAGTTTGATTTGATAGATATGATAAAAATGTCGCCCAACCTGATAGGCATCGGACTAGACGAGGCAACGGCCATTGTTGTAAAAAGAGATACAATGGAAGTAATAGGCAAATCGTACGTAGGTGTTTATGATTATAACACCATCATTAATGCCGGCAAACAAGTAAGCAGTAACCGCGAAACTTTTGCTACCACAACCGGCCCTTTCTTCTTTTTAAGTGCCGGTCAAAAATACGACCTTAAAAATCGCAAAATTGTACCGCAAACTGGTGCTCGCCCCGCGGTTGACGATGATGATAGGGAATAGTGAGTGGTGAATAGAGAATAGTGAGTAGTTCTTGGCGTTTAAAGAAAAAGCCGATAGTGATTGTTCACTACCGGCTTTTTGTCAAATATGTTAAACTAATTAACTAATCTCCTATCACTATTCCACTGTAACCGATTTTGCCAGGTTACGTGGCTGGTCAACATTACAATCGCGCATTACGGCTATATGGTAAGCCAGTAACTGCAATGGTATAGTAGCTAACAATGGTACAAAGGCCTCGCCGGTTGCAGGTATTTCAATTACATAGTCAACCATATCTCTAACTTCGGTATCACCCTCGGTTACAATAGCTATAACCTGTCCCTTACGGGCTTTTACTTCCTGTATATTACTGATCACTTTTTCGTACGACGAATTTTTGGTGGCTATAACTACCACCGGCATTTCTTCGTCTATTAAAGCGATAGGCCCGTGCTTCATTTCGGCAGCAGGATATCCTTCGGCATGTATGTAAGATATTTCTTTAAGTTTTAACGCACCTTCAAGCGCTACCGGGAACGAGCTACCACGGCCCAGGAACAAACAGTTATTGCTGTCTTTTATTTTTTCGGCAATCTCTTTAACATGGTCATTAGATTTTAGCGCTTTCTCAACCAACTCAGGTATTTCATTAAGTTCGGTTAAATATTCAATCAGTTTACTCTGTGTAATTGTACCGCGTTGTTGCGCTATATAAAAGGCCAACAAGGTTAAAACAGTGACCTGTGCGGTAAATGCTTTTGTTGATGCAACGCCTATTTCGGGCCCGGCATGTGTATAAACGCCGGCATGAGTTGCACGCGGTATGGATGCGCCTACCACATTACAAATGCCAAAAATAGTTGCACCTTTTTCTTTGGCCAGTTCAATAGCAGCCATTGTATCGGCAGTTTCACCAGATTGTGAAATAGCTATAACTAAATCTTTCTCTGTAATTATAGGATTACGATACCTAAATTCAGAAGCATATTCTACTTCTACCGGTACACGAGCGTATTCTTCAATCAAATATTCACCAACCAATCCTGCATGCCATGAAGTGCCGCAGGCTATTATAATTATGCGGTCAACATTTTTCAGCTTTTCGGTATATTCTTTAACGCCGCCCAATTGAACTTTGCCTTCTTGTGGGTATATTCTTCCTCTTAAGCAATCGCGAATAGAACGAGGCTGTTCGTATATCTCTTTAAGCATAAAGTGGTCGTAGCCGCCTTTTTCAAGCATTTCAAGCTTAAGCTCAAGCTCCTGTACATAAGGTATCTGAATGGTATTGTCAATGTTTTTAATTAACAACTCCTCTCTCTGTACATAAGCAATTTCGTTATCGTTTAAATAGATAACATTTTTGGTGTACTCAACAATAGGCGTAGCGTCTGAAGCAATGAAATATTCGCCCTTGCCAACGCCTAATACCATTGGGCTTCCTTTACGCGCAGCTATTAGCAGATCCGGTTCGTCGGCACTCATAATCACTATTGCGTAAGCGCCTATAACCCGGTTTAAGGCTATCCTAACTGCTTCGCGCAAGCCTACACCGGTTTCTTTTTCAATGTCTTCTACCAGGTGTATAAGTACCTCGGTATCCGTATCGCTCTTAAAAACATGGCCTTTGGCTAATAAAGCCTCTTTAATTATACCGTAGTTTTCAATAATGCCATTGTGAATAATAGTTAGTTTACGATCTCCCGATGAATGTGGGTGCGAATTACGATCACTTGGCGCACCGTGGGTTGCCCAACGCGTATGCCCCATGCCAATAGTAGCGCTTAGGTTTACGTCTTTAACAAAGTTCTCCAAATCCGCCACCTTGCCGGCTTTTTTATAAACCTTCAGGTCCTTATCCAGCAGCGATATACCTGCACTATCATATCCACGGTATTCCAACCGGTGTAACCCTTTGATAATTATTGGATAAGCGTCTCTATAACCTATATAGCCTACAATTCCACACATAATAATATAATTTATAAGAAAAAATGATTGGCTGTTTGCCAATCATGAAGCTAAATAACAAAAAAAATACGAATTGTGATTGTATTATTTAGCTATCTTGGTATAGATAATATTTAATTTTATCCGATAAGGTGATGTTTTATCAGTGCCAATAGCAAAAGTTCTTTGTGTTGTTTGTGAAGTAGCGCTAATATCTACCGTGGCAGATGAATTTGCTAAATCAACCGGGCCAATATAAGTACCATAGTCAAGCGTTAGGCCACGCATTAAATCGGATATATAGGCAGTTATGAGAAAATTATACGTTTGTGTTACCGGGGCAAAAAACCCGCCAAAAGCAAGTATACCGGCCGAACGCGGATCAGCAGTAGCATCTTCAAGCGGTACCCGCTGATTAGCTATATCCAGCTTATACATCGTGATTTTTTGCAATGGGGCAAATGGAATCTTCGAACTCGGGTTTGGTGTAATTACCAATTCGGCCCGGTTTATTACAATGTCACTTCCTATTGATTTGATCAGATTCTTAATATAAGGAAAGCTTATTTTAGCTCTTAAGCCTGAACCCTGCAAATATATTGAGTTTCTTGAACCGTTTGTTTGGTTGCTAAGTTCGGTTTGTATTGCTGTTGAATAGGTATGTTTAATTTGCGAAGCGTGTAAAGTGCTTGGCAATGAAACCACCGCTGTATCTGTTGTGGTTCCGTCAAACGTTTTATAATAAACATCAAGCGTGGTAGAATCTTTTATCATTAACGTTCCGCCTGCGCCGGTAGTTCCGGTTTTATCCATTGTAATGTATAACCCTTTAACCGCATTTTTAAATACCAGGTTTGATCCTAATTGTGTAGACGACGCATTAAAAAGATTAGTATTAATAAAGTTAGGATCAATAGGTATTCTTAATTGTGGCGCTGTTCTTTGAATAGTGTCCGGGCCGCCTGAAACTATTGTGGTAATACCAATTGTATCGTGGGTACGTGCAAAAAACGATTTCGATCCTAAAAGCGTGCCGCTATTATAGTTCCATGCCTTGGTATTATAATAATCTGCATTACTGAATAAACGTTCATTAAGCTGGTAAACGTTCGCCTTGTAGCGCGAAGCAAGCGAGTCGCCATAAAAGCCATCGGTATAGCGCAGAACCAATATGGCAGAATCTATTGTTATAGTACCACCTGGGTTAGCATAAGGCGAACTTGCCGGTAAATTCAGGTCAATAGCTAAATTTGATTCCGTAGTTCCAAATATAGGATCTCTGAATAAACCCAACGGAGCCTTGGCTACGCCGGATGTAATTACGCTATCCTCGGGAATAGTATTGATTATTATGGTAGATGTATCTATCAGGCTACCGCTTAGTTGATTTGTTGCAGTTACGCCCAAACCTATGGTGTCCTGATTTTTACAACTATTTAAAATAAAAAGACTTATCAACAGGGTTAATAAGTCTAATTTGAAAAATTTCATATATGATCTCAAAGCTTATACAACGTGTGCCAATTCCTCATTGACAATTTCGTCGTAAAAATTGTAATAATTTTCGAAATCTGAAGTAGAATTAAAGTCTAAAACCGATTTATGGCTGTTTTTAACATTATTTAACACAACTTCATCAATGTTCTCGCTGCCCAGTACAATAGCGTCGCTATAATGGATAGCACCTTCATATAAAGAAGAATTTGTGCCCGGTTTGTAAACTTCGGTGTGTTTTTCGGTCATATCGCCCATAACTGCCTTTAGTGCAAAGTCAGGAGCCATTTGGCCATTAAAATCATTCTCATAAATAGAATAGATCACCTTTGAATTTTTAAAGGTAGGATCATCTTTATAAGTAGTTTTTAAGTATGCCGGAACCAATGAGCTCATCCAGCCGTGGCAATGGATAATATCAGGAGCCCAGCCTAATTTTTTAACGGTTTCTAATGCGCCCTTGCAAAAGAAGATCATGCGCTCATCATTGTCGGCATAAAACTTACCGTCTTTATCTTCAAACACATGCTTGCGTTGAAAATACTCTTCGTTATCTAAAAAATAAACCTGCATACGGGCCGCCGGTATCGATGCAACTTTTATTATCAACGGGTTGTCGTTGTCATTAATAATAATATTCATCCCTGATAGGCGGATCACTTCATGAAGCCTGTTCCTGCGCTCGTTAATATTTCCAAAACGCGGCATAAGGATACGAATTTCGTAGCCTTTCTCCTGCATTGCCTGCGGAAGTTGACGTGTGATCTCGGAAATTTTTGTTAGATCGAGGAAAGGTGACATCTCATGAGTTATAAACAAAAGCTTAGATTTACTCATCTCCAAATCAAAATTTAAGTGTTATGTAGTATACTACCCCAAAAAATTTGGGTTTGCAAATATAAGCATTATTATATCAACTATCAATGAATTATGCAAGTAGTTTTTGGTTGTTTTTAATTAATTGTGCAACTTCGCCCACTTTTTGTAACCTATTGGGGCATTGAAAAAATTTACCACTAAAACAGAATTGCAGCAATACCTGGTGCAGGTGCGTGCCGCAGGTAAAACAATTGGCTTGGTGCCAACACTGGGCGCATTGCACCAGGGGCACCTTTCATTAATAGAACGCGCACGTCAACAAAGCGATGTGGTGGTATGTAGCATTTTTGTTAACCCCACGCAGTTTAATGACCCGGCCGACCTTGAAAAATATCCCCGCCCAATAGAATCAGACACGGCTAAACTGGAACAGGCTAACTGCGATATATTATTTAATCCTGATGTAACAGAAATGTATGCCGGCAATGAGCAATGGCATTTAAACATAGGCGAACTGGAGAATTTACTGGAGGGCGGTTCACGCCCCGGTCACTACCAGGGCGTAACGCAGGTGGTTTATAAACTATTCACCATTGTTGAACCCGATATCGCCTTTTTCGGGCAAAAAGATTATCAGCAATTTTTGGTCATCAGCCGTATGGTTCAACTGTTAAGCATGCCTGTTAAACTGGTAATGTGCCCCATACAACGCGACGCTGACGGACTGGCCATGAGCTCGAGAAACATCCATTTATCTGCAAGTGACAGGCAGCATGCGCTTATATTATCAAAAACCCTTGCATGGGTAAAGCAAAACTTTGATGCGGGTAAAATAACCCAATTAAAGGCACAGGCGGCGGCAACCGTTGCTAATGAGGATGATGTTGAGTTGGCTTATTTTGAAATAGCCGATGGCGATAACTTACATCCCGCCAATGAAACCACAAAAAACGTTGTTGCATTAGTAGCGGCAAAGGTTGGCAATACAAGGTTGATTGATAATATGATAATAAGCGGTAATTAATAGCGGAGTGATCTGAATTTTTGCGACATTGCTTTTTATAAATTCATGCCAATGGATACAAGCTGGCTTTTAAATACCCTTAATAGTATTTCTATCCTGTCGCCGGGCTTGCAGGATAAAATAAAGGAATATGTTATTGAAGAGCCGTTCACTAAAAAGCATTTGCTTTTAAAAGAAGGACAGGTATCGCAACGCATCTATTTTATTAAGCAGGGATTTATTGGCGCCTGGTACTATAAAAACGGCGAGAAGTTTACCAGCTGGTTTATGGGCGATGGCGAAATTATTATTTCAGTTTATAGTTTCTTTTCCCGCAAGCCATCATTTGAAAATATTGAAGTATTAGAAGACTGTGTGCTGCAATCTATAAACTGGGACCAGCTGCAAAGCCTTTACACAACCTATCCGGAATTTAACCTTACAGGCAGGCTCATTACCGAATAATATTATATCCGCAGCGAGGAACGGAACATTAACCTGCAAACGCTTTCTGCCAAAGAACGTTACGAAAACCTGCTAAAAACCTACCCCGATATATTACAAAAGACATCATTAGGGAAAATAGCTTCTCATCTCGGTATAAAACAAGAAACATTAAGCCGTATACGCGCCAAATAGCTTTTTTGACTTAAGTCAAAACTATCCCGGCAACAAGCATCGACATTTGGTTTATAAATCATAAAGACGATGTTAACGATCATTTTAATTTGTTTTGCCGTTTGCTTTTTAATAGAAAAGCTAACACCGGGCTGGAAACTGCCCCAGGTACCCACATGGACCATTCGTGTACTGGCCATAAATTTTGCGCAGTTATTGATTATTGTTTTTGCCGGCTTTAGCTGGGAAAAATGGCTTTCGGCTTTTTCAATGTTTCACTTATCGCATCATGTTCCCAATTGGGCGGGCGGTATAATTGCTTACTTTATTGCCACATTTATTTTTTACTGGTGGCATAGATGGCGGCATGAAAGTGATTTTTTATGGAGGCATTTTCACCAGATACATCATAGCGCGCAACGCATAGAAGTATCACTTCGTTTTATAAACACCCGGTAGAAATGACGGTAAACTCTATTATTGGCAGCTTATTGGTATATACCTTACTTGGATTAAATGTAGAAGCAGGCGCCATTTATACATTATGTACTGCTCTGGGCGAATTTTTTTATCACACCAACATTAAAACACCTAAATGGGTGGGTTATATTTTTCAACGGCCCGAAATGCACCGCATTCATCATGAATATGAAAAACATACCAGTAATTATGGCGATATAGTTTGGTGGGATATGCTTTTCGGTACTTACAGCAACCCAAAAAACTTTACAACATCGTGCGGTTTTGATACCGACAAAGAGCTTAGGCTTGTAGATATGCTTAAATTTAAAGACGTTCATAAACAGTAACGCATTTTTTAAAAATAAACCCTAAATTCCTGTATAAAATTCTATCTTTGCATCCCGATACTGAAGTCGGGATTTCCACTTTCAGTGCATAGGAAAAATTGTTATTGCCGCTACCGGCTTTTGACTTTTGACTTAGAACTTTTGAATTAAAAAAAGCACTATGCCCAAAGACACCTCCATCAAATCCGTACTGATTATTGGCTCAGGCCCTATTATTATTGGCCAGGCCTGTGAGTTTGATTACGCCGGTTCGCAAGCCGCGCTTTCGTTAAAAGACGAAGGTATTTCGGTTTCTATCATTAACAGCAATCCGGCTACTATTATGACGGATAAAGTTATTGCCGATCATGTTTACCTGTTGCCGCTTGAACCTGAAAGCATTGAAAAGATATTACAGGAGCAAAACATTGATGCCGTATTGCCTACTATGGGTGGCCAAACCGCGCTTAACCTTTGTATTAGTTGTGCAGAACGTGGCATTTGGGAAAAATACGGCATAAAGATCATAGGTGTTGACTTAGCTGCTATTGAAAAAACCGAGAATCGTGAAGCTTTCCGCCAGCTAATGGTTGATATTGGTGTTGGCGTTGCCACATCAAAAATTGCCAACTCATTTTTAGAGGGCAAAGAAGCTGCCCAGCAAATTGGCTATCCGTTGGTTATACGCCCAAGCTATACGCTGGGTGGTAAAGGGGCAGGTTTTGTACATAAAAAAGAAGATTTTGACGCCGCTTTAAGCCGTGGCTTACAAGCATCGCCAACTCACGAGGTTTTGGTGGAGCAGGCTGTATTAGGCTGGAAAGAATATGAGCTGGAGTTGCTGCGCGATAGTAATGATAACGTTATTATCATTTGCTCGATAGAGAATTTCGACCCAATGGGTATTCATACCGGCGACTCGATAACTGTAGCGCCAGCAATGACGCTAAGTGATCGCTGCTACCAGGAAATGCGTAACCAGGCCATTAAAATGATGCGTGCCATTGGCAATTTTGCAGGAGGCTGTAACGTTCAGTTTTCGGTAAATCCGGCTGATGATTCCATTATCGCCATTGAAATAAACCCACGGGTTTCGCGTTCATCGGCATTAGCATCAAAAGCTACCGGGTATCCTATCGCCAAAATAGCTGCTAAATTGGCTATTGGTTACAATTTAGATGAGATAGAGAATCAGATCACCAAAACAACGTCGGCTTACTTTGAACCAACGCTTGATTATGTGATCGTAAAAATACCGCGCTGGAACTTTGACAAGTTTAAAGGCGCTAACCGCGAGCTTGGCTTGACCATGAAATCGGTAGGCGAGGTAATGGGCATTGGCCGCAGCTTTATTGAGGCGTTGCAGAAAGCCTGCCAGAGCTTAGAAATAGGTCGAGCAGGTTTGGGTGCCGATGGCAAGCAAAGCCGCAACCTGGAAGAGATAATGCACAGCCTTGAGCATCCAAGCTGGGATAGGTTGTTCCATATCTATGATGCTTTAAGTTTAGGCGTACCTATTGAATCGGTTAGAAAAGCTACTAAAATTGACCGCTGGTTTCTGAACCAGATAATGGATATTGTAAACCTGGAAACAGAATTGCGCCGCTATTCATTAAATAATATTCCCGAAGATTTCCTGTATCTATTAAAACAAAAAGGATTTTCGGACGCACAGATAGCCTACATCCTTCATAATAATACTACCGAAGAGGATGTTTACCAGCGCAGAAAAACCCTGGGCATTAAGCGCGTTTATAAAATGGTGGATACCTGCGCGGCAGAGTTCCCGGCAAAAACGCCTTACTATTATTCTACCTATGAAGGTGAGAATGAATCCATCGTATCTGATAAGAAAAAGATAATTGTATTAGGATCTGGCCCTAACCGTATTGGGCAGGGCATTGAATTTGATTATAGCTGCGTACATGGTTTGTTAGCTGCTAAAGAATCTGGCTTTGAAGCTATTATGATCAATTGTAATCCTGAAACCGTATCGACAGACTTTAATATGGCCGATAAGCTATACTTTGAGCCTGTATTTTGGGAGCATGTGCGCGAGATAATAGAAATGGAAAAACCCGTTGGTGTAATTGTTCAGTTAGGCGGGCAAACCGCTTTAAAAATGGCTGAAAAAATGCATCAGCACGGCATTAAGATAATAGGCACATCATTTAACGACATGGATATTGCCGAGGATCGTGGCCGTTTCTCTGACCTGTTAAAAGAACTGGATATACCTTATCCAAAATATGGCGTTGCCGAAAGTGCCGAAGAAGCATTGGAAGTTGCACACCAGGTTGGTTACCCGGTATTGGTTCGCCCAAGTTATGTTTTAGGCGGACAGGGCATGAGCATTGTAATTAATGATGAAGACCTGGAAAAGGCTGTAGTTGGCTTATTAAAGAATCTGCCCGGCAACCGCGTACTGATTGACCACTTCCTTGACCGTGCAGCAGAAGCCGAATCTGATTCGATAAGTGACGGAGATGATGTACACATTGTAGGTATGATGGAGCATATTGAACCCGCCGGTATCCACTCGGGCGATTCATTTGCCGTATTGCCGCCGTTTGATCTTTCGGATAACGTGATAGGCCTAATGGAAGAATATACCGTTAAGATAGCCAAAGCCCTAAATGTTATAGGGCTGCTTAACATACAATTTGCCGTAAAAAACGATATGGTTTATGTAATTGAAGCTAACCCACGTGCATCACGTACGGTACCGTTTATAGCCAAGGCTTATGATGTTCCATACATTAACATTGCCGCCAAAGTTATGCTGGGTGTTGCCAAGCTAAAAGACTTTACCATTGAGCGTAAGCTATGGGGATATGCCATTAAAGAACCTGTATTCTCTTTCGATAAATTCCCCGAAGTTGAAAAACAACTAGGCCCCGAAATGAAATCAACAGGTGAAGCCATCCGCTTTATACCAAACCTGCAGGACCCATACTTCAGGCATTTGTATAAAGAAAAATCAATGTATTTGAGCCGCTAATTTGAGGCTGAAAGGTAAAAGGATAAAGGCGAAAGGTTTACTTTTCGCCTTTTTTAGTTTATACCCGGCGCAACCTTTTACCTTTATCCTTTTACCTCAAAACCTACCTATCCACCATCAACCCCTTTACTTCAAAAGTTAATTTCCTTTTAGGGTCAGCGTTTACCTTGTGCTGCTTTTTACCACTTACCGTATCTCCTGCAAAATGCTGCATATCATCGGCAATAAATTGTTTTTCGGCTACGCCTTCTATTATAACTATGCGGCCTTGTAGTTCTGTCGGTATTGTTGTAGCATAATTTTTAAAATGAGCTGCTATTACTTTACCGTTACCTGCGTCCAACTCAAACCAACCTCCTTTTGGGTTTGTTACCTTTAGTACTTTACCTCGTAAGCTAATACTTAAACGGGTACGCTTTCCCATATAGGTTTCCACTTTGGTTGCATCCATTGTGGCGGTTGTACTTGGTTTATCGCCAAAAACAGAGCCATGCGGTAATGGCACGGACTTTTGCGCCAAGCAGTTAAGGGCAAACATAAAGACAAACAAAAATGGCAGCAATTTCATAACCAACTAACACTAATAATCATAAGTAGTTTTATATAGTAGCAGCCATCAATCACCTTTCTGCTTTTCGCTTTCTCCTTTCACCTTATACAATATGTTAATATTTGTTAAAAAAGCCAGTTAACCGCCCGGTTTACCCTGTAAATAAAAATTGAACTCATATATTTAAAAAATTTATGTCGTATAGTGCCAAAGGTTTAAACATTAGTTTAATTAGAGGCGGCAATAACATATCTTTGCAACCGCATTAAGAGTGCGCATCATTTTTTATAACACATGAGAAAACCTTTTTCAGGTACAATATTTTCAGCATTAATATTGTTATCCATTATTATTTTAAGTTTTGGATGCAATAAAGTACCTACTGATCCATCCAGTACAGTCGTTCCATCGGTTGTTACTTATGCGCTTATAAGTAACGTAAGCCAAACTACTGCCTTGAGTGGTGGCGTTATTACGGCTAATCAATATGGTAACATTACCGCCAACGGTGTTTGCTGGAGTTCGGTAAACGCGGTACCTACAATTGCCGATTCTAAAACAACCGACACCCTAAATAACAACGGATTTAACAGCACAATTACAGGGCTTGCAGGTAATACAACTTATTATGTACGCGCTTATGCAACAAATGCGGCAGGTACAGGTTACGGCAGCGTAGTAAAGTTTACGACGCTTTCTACACCAGGCGTTGTAACGGCTACGGTAACAACACTTGCCGGAAGTACTGCCGGCACCTACGGTTTTGCCGATGGAGCAGGTACTGCAGCTTTATTCAACGGACCGCAGGGAATAGCTTATAATTCAATTGCCAATAACCTTTATGTTTCAGATATTCTGAATAACCTGATACGTACTATGACCCCCGCTGGCCAGGTTACAACGTTAACGCAACCCACACTTGGTTTGGTTAACGGGCCGCTTTCAAGCGCGTTGTTTTACAGCCCGTCAAGCGTAGCTTTTGACACACAGGGTAATGCCTATGTTGCTGATATTGGAAATAATGTAATTCGTAAGATCACTACAACCGGTACGGTAACAACCCTTGCCGGAAACGGGGTATATGGCTATGTAGACGGTGCAGGCACAGTGGCCGAGTTTGCAGCGCCGCAAGGCATTGCTGTTGATGCACAAGGCGTAGTATATGTGGCCGATAGAGGCAATAATCTTATACGGGAAATTACACCTGCCGGAGTAGTAAGTACGCTTGCGGGTGGTATAACTGCCGTAGGCATATCACAACAATCGGCACCTGGTTATGTTGACGGCGTAGCCGGAAATGTAGTTGTATTTAACAGGCCAAGTTCATTGGCGTTAGATCACCAGGGTAATTTGTACGTTTCTGATATAAACAACAAAACAATACGTGTGGTTACCATTTCAAATGGCGCAACCTCCACTTTAGCAGGTAACAGCACACAAAAGAACCTGTTAGGCGCACCTAATGCGGTAGCAAGCGATGCAGCCGGAAATCTTTTCATTGCCGACCAAAGTGGCCGTGTATTGGAAATTACCACTCAAAAAGTGTTATATATTTTGGCAGGAGCCTTAAACACTTCCGGGTTCACTAATGGCGTAGGCGCCGCTGCAAGGTTTAACAACCCCGAAGGTATAGCGGTTGACGCACAGGGTAATATTTATGTTTCTGATTTTGGGAACAATGTTATCCGTAAAATAACGGTTAAAGTTCAATAAGATAATATCTTACAATATAACAAAGCCCTGCTTGCAATTTGTAAACAGGGCTTTGTGTTTATAGCGGTTACTATCCAAATAATAAGCCAAATACTTCTTCAATGCTTGATACGGCTTTGATCTCTATTTTGTAGCGAGATAAGTCAAACCGCTTTTTGTCTTGTGCTGATGACGGTAGATTATATTTAGAAATAAATATCTGCTCAAAGCCTAATTTCTGCGCTTCGGCAATGCGTTGCTCTACACGGTTTACGGCTCTTATTTCTCCCGATAACCCTATCTCTGCTGCAAAGCAGGTTTTAAAGGGGATAGGTATATCCTGGTAAGAGGATATAATGGCTGCGGCAAGGCCCAGGTCAATAGCCGGATCTTCCACACGGATACCGCCCGTAATGTTTAAAAACACATCCGACGCGCCTAATTTAAACCCGCAGCGTTTCTCTAACACGGCAAGTAGCATACTCATGCGTTTGGTATCAAAGCCGGTTGCGCTACGTTGTGGTGTACCGTATGCCGATGTACTTACCAATGCCTGCGTTTCTATCAGCATGGGGCGCATACCTTCCAGCGTGGCCGATATGGTGATGCCGCTTAACGGTTCATCGCGGTGCGAAAGCAATATTTCTGATGGGTTAGATACCTCGCGCAAGCCTTCGCCCAGCATTTCGTAAATACCCAGTTCAGATGCCGAACCAAACCTGTTCTTGATGGTCCGTAAAATGCGGTAAACATGGTGCCTGTCGCCTTCAAATTGCAGAACCGTGTCAACCATGTGTTCCAGTATTTTAGGGCCCGCTATCATGCCGTCCTTGGTTATATGGCCAATCAGGAATACCGGCGTAGAACTTTCTTTGGCAAACCGCAACAGCTCGGCCGTACATTCGCGCACCTGCGATACACTGCCCGGCGTCGACTCTATATGCGATGAATGCAACGTCTGTATAGAATCAACCACCACCAAATCAGGTTGCAGTTCCTCTATCTGTTTAAATATGTTTTGGGTTGATGTTTCCGTTAAAATGAAACAGCCTTCGCCAGCATTTTGACTTTTTAATTTTGAATTTTGACTTTCCCCTTCAGCCAGTCTCTCCGCCCTCATCTTTATCTGGTGCTCGCTTTCCTCGCCCGATACGTACAGCACTTTAATATTGGGCATGTTCAAAGCCAGTTGCAGCATCAGGGTTGATTTACCTATGCCCGGCTCACCGCCAATTAACACTAACGACCCCGCCACAATGCCGCCGCCCAATACGCGGTTAAACTCTTTATCGGGTGTAAGCAGGCGGTGTTCTTCTTTAAAAACAATATCGGCAACCTGCACCGGTTTGTTCGACCGTTGCTGGGTGGTTGATGCGTTTGTTTTCCAGTTGGGGACGGCCGTATTGGCTTTCTCCAATATCTCCTCAACAAAAGTATTCCATTGCTGGCACGACGGGCATTTGCCCAGCCACTTAGCCGACTCAAAGCCGCAGCTTTGGCAGAAATATGCAATTTTAGTTTTAGCCACTTTGTTAATGTGCATCCCGATAGCTATCGGGAATGCGTATGTGCAAATGTGCAGATTTTATTGGAGTTTGCAATACAAAATACTAATAAAATTAGTTTTTACCTTTCTGACGGCGAGTTTTGAAAAGTTGTTTCAAAGTTTATTGGGCCCTTAACCTCGGTTAAATTAGCATATTTAGTTGTTGTTGCTATCCAGTTAAACACTCCCAAAAGCGGACTTTTTCCATCCCACGCCCGTACTATTCGTTTTTCTTTATTGTTCCAATGGATGATCAATTCAGCATATTCAACGTCTAATATATGTTTATTACCGTTTTCAGAAATTGTGTCGAAGTTAATTTGTTTAAGTTTTTGAGTTAAGCTATCCCATGTTTGCCGACTTATTTTACCCTGGTAACAGCCCTGTTCTTTTTTTCCTAACAGGCCTAAATACTTATAATTTAAGGCACTATCAATACTAATTGCCTCTCCCTGGCTAAACATTGCGCCACTAACGGCAAAATCAACTTTGGTTATTGTTTCGCTATTATGATTGGGGTTACAGCCAATAATAAGTAAAGCCATTAATGAATAAAGTTGAACCTTCATACTATTCCAATTTTTGCATAAGCAATATACAAGTTTAACTAACTGCCCCTTAAACAAAAAATGCAGATAATCCTAAAACCATCTGCACTTCTTCGTATCTGCACATCTGCAAATTTATAGTTTAATTTCTTCGTCTTTTGCCGAGAAAAAGTGGAACTCAGGCCTTTGTTGGTGTTATCACCAACAAAATGCGCGCTGGCAATTCCGCATTACTTAATGAGGGTTACTTGTTGGTGATAACACCAACAAGGGCGAAGGGTCTCTTGAAAAGGACCCTGCGGAGGTTAAGTGAATATCTGCTACCGCAGGGTCCCTTCGTAGACCCTGCGGGGACTAAAAAATCCACTGGTTATTTATGCCCGGGATTATAAATCGGACTAACGCTGGATATGTTCTTTAAGGTATTGTAACTATTTTTTCATCAGCATAATAAATATCACTATAAATACAAGGATATATAATTTTTCCTGCTCCATTCGATAGCCCCACTTTATTGCCTTGTTTTATGGTAAAATAGTTGTCCTGCAAATATTCAATATCGTCATATATTGGAAGTGTTATTTCGTTACCTAAAGTATCCATCATCCCCATTTTTTCATTTCGGTAATAAAATAAATATCTGTAGCCATGTAAGGATGTTGTGAAATCATATATTTCGTCATAATAATTAAACGTGCCGCTTTTCACATTTTGTACAAAATAACCCTTGTCATCATTTTTCCAAACGGGGAATTGATGTGGAGATGGGCGTCCAAATAAGCTCAATCTTTTTCCCATAGCTGTATATAAAGCGCTTTCTATGTTAGAATTCTCTACTATGTAGCCATTACCAAATGGCTTGATACTGTGATTTTCAATTGCAATAATTATTTGATTTTTGGAATTGATAATTCCATAATTATCCCACAAATCCTGATTTGCGATTTTGTCTTTGACTAAGAATTCTGTGGCTGCAATTTGCTCAACATATTCATGCATTATTGGTATAACAATTTTGTTCGATAAAGACACTACACCCATTTTTCCATTTAAGGTTACGCACGCGAACTTGCCATTTTCCAATGTAATCCTGTCATATATAGCCGGGATAGCAATTTTCCCGGAAGGGCTGATTGCACCCCATTTTTTACCAATTTGAGCTATTGCGACTTTGTCGTCCTTAAAAGGACCGATGTAATCAAATTCAGGCGATAACACTTGCCGACCCTTATTATCTATTATATGCCATTTGTTACCAACGCCGGCACCTATATATTTGTTAAAATTTTTAGTAACCAGGAAACGCAACTCCCAATGGTACCACACGATATCGTCACCAGGCATAGAATACCATTGGATTGGGTGTGAAAAACTGTCGTACTTCCCAAGTGGAACGATAAATTTTCCATCTGCGCTAATGATACCTACTTGCTTGTCTTTACTAACTTCAAACAGACCGTTGGTATATATTGCTACCCCATCATAAATCAGTGGAACAACTATTTTGCCTTCCTGATCGATGATGCCGACTTTGTAATCGCCTGGTGATTGCACCAAGGCATACTTCTCTTTAAACGGACTACAATTTATATATTCCGGTTTCACAACTATATGGCCCGTAGTGTCCATAAAACCAACGCGGGCATTTTCAAGAAAATTGGGCGCTCTATCCTTGATCATAAAGGGGGCAAGTTGGGCATCTCCAAACTGCTGGGTTATGATGTTTGTGTCTGTCGGCTTAAAATAACGGGCATCAGAATAATATTTACCAGCTATTTTTTCCTGGGCAAATAAATACTGTATTGTTGATACAAAGACAAGAAATATAAGTCGGCTTTTTCCCACGTAATAGAAATTGAGTTGTCATAAATGTACAGAGTTTTTTTTCGTACTGAATGATGCCCTAAACAAAAAATGCAGATAGTTTAAAACCATCTGCACATTTTCGTATCTGCATATCTGCACATTAAAAGTGCATCTACAGCTTAATTTCTTCGTCTTTTGCCGAGAAAAAGTGGAACTCGGTAATTTGGTAGGCGGGGTTGCTTTTAACTTTTATCCACTGCCCGTATTTAAAGAACCATTTCATTTGGCGGGTTATAAAACCTTGTTTAATGTAGGCTTCTATATAGGGGTGTACGCAAAGGGTTATGCCTTTTTCGTTTTGTTCAACCAGTATAAAGTTAAAGTTGTTCTCAATATCATCCAGCAATAAAATAGTTGGGCGTATGGTGCCGGTGCCATGGCAGGCCGGGCAAACCTCGCTGGTAACAATGTTCATTTCGGGCCGTACACGCTGGCGGGTTACCTGTACCAATCCAAACTTGCTTGGCGGTAGTATGGTATGCTTGGCGCGGTCTAAACTCATTTCGCTGCGCAGATAGTCGAACAGGTCCTTACGGTTGTTGGGCTTGTGCATATCAATAAAATCAATAACCACAATGCCGCCCATATCGCGCAGGCGTAACTGGCGCGCAATTTCTTTTGCTGCTTCTTTATTTACCTGGAAAGCGTTTTCTTCCTGGTTCTCTTTATTGGCGGTGCGGTTACCGCTGTTAACGTCAATAACGTGCAGGGCCTCGGTATGCTCAATAACTAAGTAGGCACCACCGGCAAGATTAACGGTTTTGCCAAAGGCACCTTTTATTTGCTTATCAATACCATGATGCTCAAAAATAGGCTCCTTATGCTTATGCAGGCGGATGATATTTTCCATCTCGGGCGATATCTCATGCACGTAGGCTTTTACCTCTTCATACAAAGTAGCATCGTTCATATAAATATGCTGAAAATCGGGGCTTAAAATATCCCTCAAAATGGTAGAGGTACGGCCAATTTCGCCTAATACTTTTTTACCCGGCTCAACAGATGGCAGGCGGGTTACAAATGCTTCCCAGCGTGATATAAGGTCGAGCAGGTCTTTTTGCAATTCGGCAACACCCTTACCTTCAGATACGGTACGGATAATTACACCAAAGTGCTTGGGCTTTATGCTTTCAACAATTTTGCGTAAGCGGTTGCGTTCTGTGTTGCTCTTTATCTTTTTTGAGATAGAGATAACTTCAGAAAAAGGCACTAATACCACATACCGCCCGGCAAGCGACATATCTGAACTTAAGCGCGGGCCCTTGGTTGAAATGGGTTCCTTTGCTATTTGTACAGGTATGAGCTGATTCTTGGTCAGTATATCGGAGATCTTACCTCCTTTACTAATATCCTCCTCAAGCTTAAAGTTATCTAAAAGCTTTGACTGGTAACTACCACCACGCACTTGCTTGGCCAATTTAAGCAGGCTTTGAACCTGCGGACCAAGATCCAGGTAATGCAAAAATGCATCCTTCTCGTAACCAACATCAACAAATGCAGCATTTAAGCTGGGCATTATTTTTTTTATACGGCCCAGGTATATATCGCCCACCGTATAATTGTTGCTGATTTGCTCTTTATGAAGCTCTACAAGTTGTTTATCCTGTAATAATGCAATGGTAGCCCCGTTTGGGGATGAATCGATAATTAATTCTTTTATCAACTGCTACTCCATTTCTTAAAACGGTGCCGATACTTACCGGAACCGGATATGAACAATAGGGTAAAAAACAATAAATTGCTTTACTCGCTTTAAAAGCAGGTAAAAAATAAGGGAACTACGCCCTTATTTTTTCTTATGCCTGTTTTTTCTTAAACGCTTTTTGCGTTTATGGGTAGCCATTTTGTGTCTTTTACGTTTTTTACCGCTTGGCATAATACTAATTTTTTAATGTGTTAATTAATTTTTTAATTCCTTTATATACTCGTCAATACGCTGACCGAAAACCGGGTCGGGCATTAACTCTTTGCATTTTTGGTAGGCTGCAAGGGCCTCTGTTTTCTTTCCTAATTGCTTATAGGTTTCGGCCAAATAAAAATAAGGCTCAAACCCGGGCTTTACCGCTATAACCGTTTTAAAGCGATCAATAGCTTTGTCAAACTGGCCCGATTTCATAGAGAACATACCTAAATTAAGGTTTGCCACTACATTCTTCGGATCATCCTTAACCACCTGAAGTAGTAAAGTTATACCCGCCATTGGGTTACTACCCTGGTTTACATAAGCAATACCTAATCCCGTTTTAGCATCAAGGCTTTTAGGGCTTAGCTTTAACGCATTTTGAAACGCCTCTGCCGCATTTGCTGTATACAGCGCCTGTGCCGACGTATCCTGCGTTAACTTGTAAGAGTCGTTAAACCTGCTGCCTGCATTTATCCAGTCTTCAGGTTTATTCTCTTTTTGTGCAACAGCCTGGTAATAAAAAGCGGCCGGTGCAGGTTGGTTATCATCATCCCATTGAATGGCCAGTTGCTTTTGTAAAGCTAACTTGTTGCTCTCGGGTGCATTTTTAAGCTGAGTTTCCAGGTCGGTTATTTTAGCTGTAAGCGAAGCGCCAATTGCTATTTTACCACCGGCCGATACCGTAGCCACATTAACGTTAGCCGCAGGTTTTTCGCCACCGGCAACACCACCGTTTGTGTGCGTGGCTTTAGGTGCTACCAAACCTTTAGGTGGTAATAAATACAAATAGCCCGTAATAGCTCCCACTATTACAATAACGACTATTTGTTTCATTTTCATTACTTAAAATTATTTGCTGGTTTTGTTACCTGATTTAACTTTCTCCACAAAAGTTTTAGCCGGTTTAAAGCTTGGTACAAAATGCTCGGGGATTATTATTGCAGTATTTTTTGAAATGTTACGAGCTGTTTTTTTAGCTCTCTTTTTTACCACAAAACTACCGAACCCTCTTACATAAACATTTTCACCTTCAACCATTGAATTTTTTACAACTTTAAAAAACGCTTCAACTGTTTCAGCTACATCAACTTTCTCAATTCCTGTTTTTGATGAGATCTCGGTAATAATTTCTGCCTTAGTCATATCCTCTTTTACTTTAATTTTTATATAAATACTTAACTGTTTTGGGGTTGCAAAAGTATTGCTTTATTCCTAAAGAGCGAAATAATTACTGCGTTTTTTTTATTTGTTGTCAAAAGCGTTACAAAAGGGGCTGTTTTTCGGCATATATCAGCTACTTTTATGCCCCATGAATTTTTCGGACGAGCTTATAAACTGGTACAATATCAACAAGCGCCAACTACCCTGGCGCAATACTACAAACGCTTATTTAATTTGGCTGTCTGAAATAATTTTGCAGCAAACCCGTGTAGAACAGGGGCTTCCATATTATTATCGCTTCGCGGAAAATTACCCTACGGTAACCCGTTTCGCGGCAGCACATGAGGATGATATATTAAAGCTATGGCAAGGCCTGGGCTACTATTCCCGTGGCCGTAACATGCTTAAAACAGCCCAACTGGTGCAGCAGCAATACAATGGCAACTTTCCAACCAATTACGATGAACTGATCAAGCTAAAAGGTATTGGCGAGTATACGGCTGCGGCTATTTCTTCTTTTTCGGCCAATGAAGCGCGCGCGGTGGTAGATGGCAATGTTTACAGGGTGCTGGCACGCTTCTTTGGCATTAGCGAACCCATCAATAGTACGACCGGTAAAAAGACCTTCCAGGCCCTTGCAAATGACTTGTTGAACCAACAACACCCCGGCTTGCATAATCAGGCCATGATGGAGTTTGGTGCCATGTTGTGTAAACCTAAAAATCCGGCTTGTGGTATTTGCCCGGTTAGGGAAGGTTGCTACGCTTTCATTCATAATGCTACAACAACCTTACCGGTAAAATTGAACAAGGTTAAAATACGCGAACGCTTCTTTAATTATTTCCTGGTGACTGACAGCGATAATATTTTAATGAATAAAAGAGATGAAAACGATATATGGGCAAATATGTATGACCTGCCATTGATAGAAACAGAAACTTTTTTCGAAATAGGTAAATTAATTTCACAACCATTGTTCGTTGAGTTTTTTGGCGACAAAAACACAATAACAGAAACCTTATCTCCTAAAAAACACGTACTTACACATCAGCATTTGCATGTTCGGTTCATTAAACTTCAACAACTTCCTGTAAAAATGATGCCCGGTTGGGTTTTCATAAAAAGAATTAATTTAAAAAAATTAGCGTTACCTAAAGTAATTTTTATATTTTTAGATAAATTTTTAAATTAGAAATAAATATCACCCCTGGTTAAACATGTCTGGAATTAATAAAGTAATACTGGTAGGGCACTTAGGTAAAGACCCCGAAGTGCGCTATTTAGAAGGTGGCGTATCGGTAGCAAGTTTCCCATTGGCAACTACCGAAACGTTTAATAAAGATGGCAAGAAAGTAGAGCAAACCGAATGGCATAACATTGTATTATGGAGAAGCCTTGCTGATGTTGCTGCCAAATTTTTACAAAAAGGAAAACTGGTTTACATTGAAGGCAAATTGCGCACCCGTTCTTTTGAAGATAAAGAAGGAGTTAAAAAATATACCACCGAGATAGTTGCAGAGAACTTTACCATGCTGGGAAGGAAAACCGACTTTGAAAATGACAATTCTATCAAATCATCATCAAAAGCAGAAGCCGCGGCTGATTTAAATGCTGCTAATGATGATATTCCGTTTTAATAAACCCTAATTTTAAATCTATATACAAAGAATGGCCCGCCCCGATTTATCGGGACGGGCTTATTTTTGGGGCTATTGCCGGGTAAATATAATTTGCTTTATAGGGCAACCAGCGTTGGTCAGGAGGCAGTAATATATAAAATGAAACGAATTCATATCGTCAGCCATTATAATATTGTAGTTTTCTAATGTGTCGGTTTTTATTAACGCCAGCTTATTTAACGGTAAGTATGTGCTATTTGTAACTGTATCGCGGTAAGAGGCCAGGTTATAAAACGTGATTTCGTCAGCATTTAGCCTAAATTTTCCACTGCCCGAATACATATAGCCCAATACATTGCCGGATGCCGAATCAACAACCGCCTGGGTTATATTTACAGTGCTATCTGCATTAAACACATAGGTTTGTTTATACTGTTGGGCTTTGGCATAAGCTATGCTGTTTATCCATGTGCCAACAATACTGGCTTTTATGTTTTTGTCCTTTTTGCAGGCAGATAAAATTAAGCAGGCTATAAACAGTATAACAATGCCTTTAAAATGATAAGTAGCGGTTTTCATAAATTCATTTTATTACAAATACGCAGATGGTAAATAAAATGCTACAATAACCCATTCCAAAATAAAAATGAAAAACAAATAAGGGTAAAAGCCGGATCGGTTGTCATATATCAAAACCAACAGATTAGACATGAACACAAAACCCCTTAAACCTATCTTAAGCATCCTGTTTTTGGGATGCTTATTTTTAAATGCAAATGCGCAAAAACTTCCTAATGTACAAACAAGCAGTGTACGTGCACCCGTTAATATTAAGATAGACGGAAAAGCCACGGAGTGGGACAACAAATTCCAGGCATACAACCACGCTACGGATGTTTTTTATACGGTATCAAATGATGATTCGAAGTTGTACCTGACCATTCAGGCTGCCGATAAGCTGGTAATAAACAAAATAATGAGCGGAGGTATCACATTTACTATCCAAAAATCGGGCAAAAAGACCGACAAAGATGGAATAAGTATTACCTATCCTTTATTCGACAAGAAGAATAAGCCTTTTCTTCCTCAATCTCTTGGCAAACAAGGCGCTGAAATAAGCATAGTTGGCGATGCGGGCGGCCATGCCTCCGATACGAAAGAACCCCAGGATGAGTCTATGATGAATACATACAACAAAAGTCTTAATGCATCAAAATATATAGGTGTTACCGGTATCAAGACCCTTGATTCTCTCATATCTGCGTATAATACTGACGGAATAAGAGTGGCCCAACTATTTGACAACACCATGCGCTATACTTATGAACTGGCCATAGACCTTAAACTTTTGGGATTACAGGCAATTGATGCATCCAAATTTGCTTATCATATCTCCATCAACCCTTTTGTACCTGATATTAAACCTAATGATGCCGCAGCACCGGTAAAACCCGGTGGCGGATTTTTAAGTTTGGTTATGGTCGACGACGGCATGAGTGGTTCTGGAGCTACAACAGATATGTGGGGAGAATATACATTGGCAAAGGCCGTAAAGAAAGATACATTAGTGAATTGAGGCATGAACACAAAACCATATAAATCCATTTTAAGTATCCTTTTTTTGGGTTGCATTATTTCAAATGCAAATGCGCAAAAGCTACCCGGCGAACAATTAAACAGCGTTCGGGCACCGGCCAATATTAAAATTGATGGAAAAACTACTGAATGGGACAATAAATTCCAGGCATATAACCACGCAACAGATATTTTTTATACCATTTCTAATGATAACGATAAGTTATACCTTACTGTTCAAGCTACCGATCCATCTGTAATTAATAAGATAATAGGTGGAGGTATAACATTTACTATTCAAAAATCGGGTAAAAAAACCGATAAGGGCGGGATGAGTATTACCTATCCGTTATTTGACAAAAAGAACCGGCCTTACATTCATAGCAGCCAAATATTTGGCAATAGTATATTAACGGTGTCGGGAAGTGATGTAACCATTATGCCCAGGAACAACCCGGGTCGACAGGCCGATCCGAAGGAATTCCAGGGAGATTCTATAATGAGGATACACAACAAGAATTTGGCCGATTATTCAAAATACATAGCTGTTACCGGTATCAAAAATATTGATTCCCTGATCTCTGTATACAATACCGATGGTGTTAAAGTAGCCGAACTATTTGATAACAAGATCAACTATACTTATGAGTTGGCGGTCGACCTGAAACTATTGGGGCTCCAGGTTAACAATGGGGCTAAATTTGCCTATCATATAGCTATTAATGGTTCAAGTTTATTTAATCTTCCAAATGCTGATTTTAAACCAGCTCAAGGCAATGATGCGGTTAAATCTGTTACACCAGAGGGCGGCGGTAACTCAAATGTGCTTGTTATGATGGGCCAGCAAGCCGCAACAGATTTTTGGGGTGAATACACATTGGCAAAACCCTGATATTAACTGCGATATGATTTATGACGATATTTGATAAACAAATTTAAAACGGCTTGGTGGAATTGGGAGAATTGCACTTAATTGAGCAGGTTACAGAAGGCAACGAAATGGCATTTGAAAGGTTTTTTAAAACCTATTTTAAAAGCCTGTATGCCTATGCTTTCACCATGCTGCATGATGAAATAATGTCCGAAGAAATTGTGCAGCAGGTTTTTTATAAAATATGGGAAAAGAAGGAACAGTTTAGTGTTCACACTTCGGTAAAAGCATTTTTATACAAAGCGGTTTATAATGAATGTATGAATTACATTAAGCATCAAAAACATAAGGCCGACCATCAAAATCATGTAGTTTATATTAATCCCAATAGCGTAAGTGATGAAAATGCAACTATGCGGGTAGAATTAAGCGAACTGGAAACCCAATTACAGAAGGCATTAAGCGAATTGCCGGAACAATGCCGCACCATATTTTACATGAGCCGGTTTGATGAATTAAAGTATCGCGAAATAGCAAGTCAGATGGGCCTTTCCATAAAAACGGTTGAGGCGCAGATGAGCAAAGCATTAAAAGTGTTGCGAAAAAAACTGGTTGACTTTTTACCCTTATTGCTATGGTTATTATTAAAATGACTTGAAGTGAAAACAACGAAACAACATATTGACCCACATGAACTACTGGTAAAGTATATTACCGGCGAGGCAAATGCTGCCGAAAAATTGCAGGTTGAAAAATGGATAGCAGCTTCTGACGAGAACAGCAAAGCCTATGACCATTTTAAATTGATTTGGAACGAAAGCCAAAAACTGGCTCACAACAGCGCCATTGATGAAGACAAGGCATGGGGCCGTTTCCGTGAGCGAATACAACGCGAATATACCGAAGTAACTAAACCTGCATTTAACTACCAATGGCTTAAAGTGGCCGCAGTTGTTTTATTGGTGTCGGCAGCGGCATTATTTGGCGTACGATTTTTTTCTCATAATAAGGAAACGGTTCGTTATGCAACTACCGCACCTAAACCACAACCAATAGCGATTTTAAAATCTATCACAACTAATCAAATAAAGGTTGACACTTTACCGGATGGGACCACTATTACACAGAATAAAAACTCGGCGCTTAATTACCCGGCAACATTTGCAGGCCGTACCCGGAATATTGAATTAACCGGGGAAGCCTTTTTTAACGTAAAGCATGATCCTGGTAAACCATTTATCATAAAAGTAAATGATGTATTGATAACCGTACTCGGCACGTCATTTAACGTAAAAAGCACCGGTAAAATAACCGAGGTAATTGTTGAAACAGGTGTTGTAAGCGTAACAAGGAAACAGCAGACCGTTACATTATATCCGGGTGAAAAAATCACCACAATTGAAACCGGACCGGTCTTTAAAAAAGAGCAAATTAAAGATAAAGGGTATCGTTACTATTTTGATGAAAAAGCGCTCGCCCCTCCTGCTAAAGAGCCTGTGCAAAAAAAATATATGACCGTTGACAGCAATAAGTATCACGACCTGATAAAAATAATTAAGGACTCTTCAAAATTGGCCATATTTATAAAAGGCATGCATCCCGGGGGTAATGATTTGCCAACAAGAAGGGCTGTTATAAAAGATGTGATCAACGATATGGTGGCAGAGCACCTGGTTGACAGGCAAAGTATCAGATCATTCAGACTTGACGAGAGTGAGTTTAGAATTAACGATATAAAACAACCCGACGCAGTTTATTCACGGTTTAAGGGTAAATATATTAAAGAGCCAGGCTATGTAATTTACTTTGGGGACGATTATAAAAACTACAGAGTTGATAAAGGTGTCTCTTTAAGTCCGGATAGTCTTTAGACACACTACTTTTAAATAAAAAAGGATTATCAGGTTTTTTCATCCTGATAATCCTTTAATCTGCTTAATCCTGGTTCAGACAATCCTATCTGCCTCCCGGAGGGCAATGCTCTCTTAAATACGCTGTGAATAATGCACGCAGGTGGTTAGATGTGTTTACACCCTCGTTTATACCGTGTGTACGGTTAGGATATTCCATCATTTGGAACGGACGGTTATTTTTAACCAATTCGTTTATCAGCAATTCTGCATTACGGAAATGCACGTTGTCATCACCAGAACCGTGGATATACAACAGGTTACCTTTCAAATTTTTGGCGTAAGTAACCGGCGATCCCTTAATAAATGGCTCGCGGCTTGCGTCGTCAATTGGTACACCCATATAACGTTCCTGGTAAATGTTATCATAGCTTAACTGCCATCCAACTGCTGCAATAGCTATGCCTGTTTGGTAAAGTTCAGGATATTGGAACATCAGGTTCAAAGTGGTTGAACCACCACCGCTCCAGCCATGTACTGCAATACGGGTCTTATCAACAAAAGGCCATTTTAAAATTTCTTTACAACCCATTGCCTGGTCGCGAATGTTAACACCGCCAATGTTTTTGTAAATAGAGTGGCGCCATGCTGCACCTTTTGGCGCAGGGGTACCACGATTGTCGATAGACATTACAATGTAACCATCATCGGCCATACTGCCGCTGGTAGGGATATATTGACCACCACGGCCGGCAGCAAAGTTGTCATGAACCAACTCAGACGCAGGTTCTGCATACACTTCAAATACAACAGGGTATTTTTTAGACGGATCGAAATTGCTTGGTTTAACCATGTAACCGTCTAAGGTTACACCATCTTCTGTTTTAATAGTGAACATTTCAGCTTTGCCGCCTGTTGCTTCAGCTTTAATAGTAGCGCCGCTAATGTGTTTATGATCGGGTATGCTTACCACCTCGCTGGCAGGAGCGGTAGTATGGCTTTGGAAATTGTGCGTCGCTGTTTTACCATCGTGTGCAAAAACGTAAGTATGTGACCCTGGCTGATCCATAGGTGTTAACCGCGTTGGCATGCTGCTGCCATCCAGGTTGGTTACATACAAGTATGATTGCGTGGCATTATCCGGCGATGCCGTGAAATAAAGCTTGTTGTTGGCTTCATCTACAAAGCTTTGACTAATCATATCAAAGTTGCCTTTGGTGATCAGGGTTTCCTTGCCTTCGCGATTTACACGGTACAGGTGTCTCCAGCCGTCTTTTTCGCTTTGCCATAAATACTCTTTGCCATGGTTTATCCATGCCCATTTACCTTCGGTGCCACGTACGTCAACCCAGGTATCGCTTTTTTCTTCGCTTATCATTTTAACAGCGCCGGTGGCAACATTGCCAATGAAGATCTTGCTGTCGTTTTGTGCGCGGTTCAATTGTTGTAAAATAACCTCGTTAGGGTTATCGGTCCACTCCATACGAGGGATATAATGCTGGATATGATCGCCCGGAACATTCATCCATTTAGTTAAAGCTGTAGCAACGTTTACCGCGCCTACCCTAACTGCGCTTGGATTTTCGCCTGCAACCGGGTATTCTACCGGAACCACGAACGGATAAATAGAATCGGTAGTGTTCAGCATGAAATAATTTTTGATCTTGCTTGCATCAACTTGCCAGTAAGCAATGGTTTTGCTGTCTGATGACCAACGGAAACCATCGCGGCAGTCAAACTCTTCTTCGTAAACCCAATCAAAAGTACCGTTGATCAGTTTTTTTGTACCGTCTTTGGTTAACTGTTTCATAACGCCTGTAGCCAGGTTTTCCATATATATATTATGGTCCAAATAGGTTACATACGCCACGCTCTTAGCATCAGGTGATAGTTTAGCAAACATTAATGTAGATTCTGGTTTGCCTTTACCCAATTGACGTAATTTTTTTGTTTGAGCGTTATATACCCAATAATCACCGCGGGTATTTTGGCGCCAAACTTTTTTGCTATTGGTGTAAATCAGGATCTTCTTTTCATCAGAAGATACACTAAAGCTCTGGATGGCAAGAGCTGGTTTTCCTGCAGGAGTAAGTTCTGCAGCTGTAAACAAAGTAGTTTTTTGGTCCGGATTGCGGCTATCAACATTCACAATCTCCCCATTCTGATTGGTGTAATAGTGGAATCCATCAGCAGCCCATATTTGGCCGCCACCACCTCTGCCACGTTGGGCGAGGACATTTTTTTGAGAAAAAACCAACAATATCAGCAAAAGCATTGTTGGCAGATAGTAGGTAAGTTTACGTTTCATTTTGGTCAGTTAGTTTTTAAATAGTCAGTTAGTGTGAAGTGTAAAATAAATTTCGTTTGAATTTATGACTTATCAAACATAAAATTCTATCCAATGAAAAAAATATGGGGGTTATTGGCTTGTTGTATCTTAATAGTTACGTTGGCTAACGGGCAGGGCATAAATCGGGAGCTTTTTATTAAGGATAGTCTTGATCTGTACATCAGTAAGGCGCTAACCAACTGGCGTATACCTGGCATGGCCATTTGCATAATTAAAGATGGTAAAATAGTTGTACTAAAAGGATACGGGATAAAAGAGCTGGGGCTAAACGGCCGGGTTGATGAGAATAGTTTATTTATGATAGGCAGCAATACCAAAGCCTTTACTGCTACTGCAATGGCTATGCTGCAAACTGCCGGAAAGCTTTCTTTAGATGATAAAGTAACCAGGTACATCCCCGAGTTTAAACTGGACAACAAAACCGCCGGTGAGCAAGCCACCATACGCGATCTGTTATGCCACCGAATTGGTTTCGGTACATTCCAGGGCGATTTTACTTTTTATAATACCAATCTTACCCAGGGCCAGGTAATTCAAAAAATGGCATTGGTTAAGGCCGACAATCCATTCCGCGCAAAATGGGGTTATACAAATTCGGCCTATACAGTAGCCAGCCAAATTATTGAATGGGCCGATGGTAAAACATGGGATGCTTACTTAAAACAGAATATTTTTGATCCACTCGGCATGACCAATACGCTTGCGCTGTCAAGAGATATACAAACCCGCGCTAATAGAACAGTTGCACATACACTTGTAGACGGACGTTTAACCGCCATACCCTATGTGCGTTTAGACGGTACCGATGCGGCAGGCGGTATATGCTCATCTGCCCGCGATATGAGTAAATGGGTAATGTGTTTGTTAGATGATGGTAAGGCTATGGGTAAACAGGTAATACCTGAGGTCGCCATACAAGTTACAAGACAACCGCAAATTACCATAGGCAATACACGCCGTTTAGACGGCGAAACAGACGAGCAGAAATATGGCCTTGGCTGGTTTTTGGAAGATTATTCCGGCCATCATTTGGTTATGCATGACGGCGGGGTGAATGGTTATTTATCGTCGGTTACATTGGTGCCTGCCGAGCACTTAGGGATCATTATCTTAACCAATACCGATAAAAATCAACTATACGAAGCGTTGAGATGGGAGATTATGGACGCTTATTTTAATAAACCGTATCGCAATTACAGCGAACTGTATTTACAGCGATATAAGGTTGCCGAAGCAAAAAAACAGCAGGCCGATAAATTGCTGCGCGATTCAGCAGCGATGAACCTTCAGTCCGCTATTGCAATTGAAAACTATACCGGGAAATATCACAATGAACTATACGGCGATATGGAGGTTACCCGAGGTGAAGGGAACGACCTGGAAATGCGTTTTGAACACCACACCAAAATGTATGTACACTTAAAACCATTGGGCGGCAACCGCTTTTATGCCGTATTTTCCGATCCTGCTTATGGCAAAACGGTAGTTCCGTTTACTTTTCAAAACGGAAAAATAACAGGTGTAAAAATTAAAGTGGATGACGAAATAGAACGAAGCCCTTATTTTTTTACTAAGCTGAACTAATGTTATTAATTAAAACCCTGCAGCGTAACAGTAAACACCAGTACCGAGTTAGCCGGAACTGAATTTACCGCGGCAGTTCCATACCCTAATGCCGATGGGATAAGCAATAAGATAGTACCACCGGTATTAATATGCTGCATGCCAATTTGCCAGCCTTTAACTACACCTGATGCTAAGTTAAGGTAAACACTTGATTTTGTGTCGAACACGGTACCGTCTAATAATTTACCGGTATAGCCAACGCTTACATTTGATACAGAGGTTGGATAAGCACCTGTTCCGGGGGTTATAACCTGGTAATACAGCCCTGACGGGTCTTTTATTGCTGTAATTTTATTCGCTTGCATATAGGTCTGTATGGCAGCGTCATCGTCAGCAGCTTGTGTGGCAGTTGTATCATCTGTTGATTTTTTGCAGGATGATAAAGCAATAGTAAAAATGGCAAACAGTAGAAGATATTTTTTCATTGTGATATTTAATGTGAAACTAAAACCCATAACCTATTTTACGGGTAAAAAATTATACCGTATCAAATTTATTACAGCAATTAGTTAAAAACAACCGGGTATAAGGCTTAAAAAAAGCCAAGTAAATCAATAGTAAATATTAAACAGGCATTAGGAGGTATGCTACCGCTGCCTGCGGGGCCATAACCAAGTCCAGACGGTACATATAAACGTATACGTCCGCCTGTATTAATATGTGGTATACCTAATTGAAAGCCCTGTACCGTATTAGACAGTAGTAACGTTACTGATGGTGATGTATCAAAAGATTGTCCGTCCAAAAATTTACCGGTATAAGCAATTTTTACAGTTGAAGTGCTTTTAGGATAAGTTGTCAGGTCATTGGGAGTAGGGCCGGCTGCAACAATTTCATAATATATTCCCGAAGGGTCTTTCGTTGCAACTTCGGTGCCGCCAACATTTACCCCATTGTACCTGAAGTATTCCAGTATCTTAGCATCATCAACCGCTGCCTGGTTGGCCACCACATCACCTTTATTACAAGCAGATAACCCAACAAAGAATATACTAAGGAGTAAAAAGTATTTTTTCATGTAAACTTTACTAATAACTTATTTTTTATGCTAAAATTATATAGCCCTAAATTTTGCGGGAAAGATAGTAAAAAAACATTCCCGCAAATGTTAATACTTGTTAAAATGGCTTAAAGCGCGGTTTTTATCTTTAGCTCGTTCAATTGTGCATCGGCAATGGTTGATGGTGAATCTATCATTACATCACGTCCCGAATTATTTTTAGGGAACGCTATTACGTCGCGGATAGAATCCAATCCCGCAAAAATAGAACAAAGCCTGTCGAACCCGAATGCTATACCACCATGCGGCGGTGCGCCGAACTCAAATGCATCCATTAAAAAGCCGAATTGCTTTTGTGCTTCTTCGGTACTGAAACCTAAATGCTTAAACATTAACGATTGCAAGGCACGGTCGTGTATACGGATAGAACCGCCGCCAATTTCGGTACCGTTAATAACCAAATCATAGGCATTAGCACGCACATTACCCGGATCGGTATCCAGTAACGCGATGTCTTCAGGTTTTGGCGAAGTGAAAGGGTGGTGCATAGCGTGGTAACGCGATGTTTCTTCATCCCATTCCAATAATGGAAAATCTAATACCCATAGTGGCGAGAAGGTGTTTTTATCACGCAGGCCTAAACGACCGCCCATTTCAAGGCGCAGCTCATTTAATTGTTTACGCACTTTTTCGGTATTACCGGCCAATACCAGCATTAAGTCGCCGGGTTCTGCTTCAAAAGCGGCAGCCCAGTTAGTTAGTTCATCCTCATTATAAAATTTATCTACCGATGATTTTAACGTGCCGTCCGTATTGTATCGGCAATAGATCATGCCGGTTACGCCAATTTGCGGGCGTTTTAACCATTCGGTCAGGTCGTCAATTTGCTTGCGGGTATAATCGGCACAACCTTTAGCGTTAATACCAACAACCAGTTCGGCATTATCAAATATGCCAAAGCCTTTGCCTTTTACTACATCGTTCAGTTCAACAAACTGCATCCCGAAACGGGTATCGGGTTTATCAGAACCATATAAACGCATAGCGTCTGCATATTGCATCCGCGGGAAATCATTAAACTCAATGCCTTTTACCGCTTTAAACAGGTGGCGGGTCAATCCCTCAAATACATTTAATATATCTTCCTGCGTAATGAATGCCATTTCGCAATCTATCTGGGTAAACTCCGGTTGCCTGTCGGCGCGCAGGTCCTCATCCCTAAAGCATTTTACTATTTGAAAATAACGGTCAAACCCGCTAACCATCAGCAATTGCTTAAAGGTTTGCGGCGATTGCGGCAATGCGTAAAATTCGCCCGGGTTCATGCGGCTTGGCACCACAAAATCGCGTGCGCCTTCTGGTGTCGATTTGATCAATACCGGGGTTTCAACTTCAATAAAATCATGTCCATCCAAATATTTACGCACTTCCTGCGCCATTTTATGACGAAGTACCAGGTTGTTGCGGATAGGGTTACGGCGAAGGTCTAAATAACGATACTTTGCACGCAATTCCTCGCCACCGTCGGTCTCATCCTCTATCATGAACGGAGGGATTTTCGACGAGTTTAAAACCTCAAGCCCTTCAACAGCAATTTCGATATCACCGGTTACCATTTTTGGATTTTTGTTGGTACGCTCCAATACCTTTCCGGTTACCTGTATCACAAACTCGCGCCCAAGGCTGCGGCTTGCATTACGTAAGGCATCGGTTGTATCCTCGTTAAATACCAATTGAGTTAAACCGTAACGGTCACGAACATCAATAAAAGTTGTTCCGCCCAGGTCGCGCGATTTTTGCACCCATCCGCATAAAGTAACTGTTTGCCCTAAATGCGCGATATTTAATTCTCCGCAGGTATGTGTACGTAGCATAGTATTGTTGTAAAAGTCTGCAAAAATAGCATTTTTGAGGGGAAAGATGTGTAGCGGGGTTAATTTGATTTTTTAAATGACTCGCTTTGGCTATCTTTAATGTTATTCAAGAAAACATTATCGATGATGAAAATTATAAAAAAAGGATTTATTGTACTATCGATGTTCGCATTAATAAAAACAAGTGCTTTTTCACAAGCAAAAGTGCATGATGGTGGTGTATTGGCACCCCCAAAAGTAAATATAGATGGAAAAAATAATGAGTGGGGACAATTGCAGGTTCACACAAATAATATAGATGCCGATTACACGATTGCTAATGACAATGAAAAATTATATTTAATTGTAACAGCTTCAAATCAGTTATCAGCTCGTAAAATTTTAGCTGGTGGAATGACATTCGATATTTTTCTCAGTAGCAATGACAAATCAAAAATTTCCATAAAATATCCATTATTTAGTCAAGCAAATTGGCCCAATATTAATCTCAAAGACATAACAGACGGAAAAAGCAGCCCAATCTCCAATAATAAAATGGTCGACTCTTTTGTTAATTCAAATAATATCAAGCTTTTGGGCCATTCCAACGAAATTAAAATACTTGGTTCTAATTATAGCAAAGACACATTGTACTCTGTGTATAATGAATCTGGTATCAACGGAGCTATTGCAATAGATACAAAATTAAATCTAAGTTGTGAAATTGCTATTCCGCTTAAGTTTTTAGGATTGTCGGCAAAACAGGGCGGGAGTATAAAATATGATATTATTGTTAATGGCTCCAATTTTGCAGATGGAAATATTATAGAAAGCGTTGAAGGCGGTACAAGAGTAAGAGCCATAGGATCAGCCCCTCTCGTTCCAATGCAAGAAATGAGATATATACGCTATCCAACCGATGTTAAGGGGGCATACACAATCGTTAATTGACCGTGAGTTTTAGCCAAAATCAAACAAACCCGAGATCGGAAATCCGAAACGGCGCAGCCCTCTTGAGCACTTTTAAAAAACAAACAAAAGCGAAAAATCCGAAATCAAATACTACATTTGCCTCATAATTCTCAAGGGGTGCCTTGCTTTGGAAAGATAAGTATGCTGCAGCATATTTTACCAAACTGAAAGACAGGCTGAGATCAAACCCATGTTGAGTTGTAAGTTATATGTTGAAGGTTGTAAGGTTTCACTTACAACACAAAACTCACAACCTGCAACTTAACTGCACCTGATCCGGGTAATGCCGGCGTAGGGAGAGGTAATAAGTTAAGTGTACTGCGCATTCTACCCTGGTGTGCAGATGGTTTAACGTTTTTTATTAATTAACAATTTGAAAAATTTATTCACGGCATTATTTGCCTTGCTGCTGCCTGTCCTGGCATCGGCCCAATTCTCTGTTTCGGGAAAAATTACCGACCAGCAAACCGGCGAAGCACTGCCCGGAGCCATCATCAGCTTAGAAAACAATTTTAATTCGGTAGCCGACTTTAAAGGCGCATATCAGCTTAAAAATTTAAAGGCCGGCACTTATACCATCAAAGTTAGCTATACCGGTTTTAAAGCCGAGCAAAAAACCATTACGTTATCGGCAAATGCTACTGCCGATTTTGCTTTAACCGTAACCAGCATTTTAAGCGAAGAAGTAACGGTTAGCGCTACCCGCGCATCAAACAACTCGCCAACCGCATTTACCAACCTGGATAAAAAGGATATTGACAAAAATAATTCCGGTCGCGGGTTTGAGTATTTATTAGAGCAAACGCCGTCAACTGTAGTGAGCAGCAATGCCGGCAATGGCGTGGGTTATACCAGTATCCGCATTCGCGGGTCGGACGCTACACGCATTAACGTTACCCTAAACGGTATTCCGCTAAATGATGCCGAAGATCAAGGTGTTTATTTTGTCGACCTGCCCGACCTGGCTTCATCGACAGATAATATACAGGTGCAGCGTGGTGTTGGTACGTCAACCAATGGTGCAGGTGCGTTTGGCGCCAGTATAAATATTCAAACCACTACCCGGCGAGATACCGGTTATGTAGAGTTGAATAACTCAGCAGGCTCTTATGGTACTGTAAAAAACTCAGTTAGCCTGGGTACAGGTTTGTTGAATGGCAAATTCACTTTTGATGGCAGGTTGGCGCAAATTAATTCAGACGGGTATATAGACCGTTCGGCATCAACCTTAAAATCTTTCTTTTTAAGCGGCGCATATTATGGCAAGAAGAGCGTGCTGCGTTTAAATGTGTTTTCGGGCTACGAACAAACGCATCAATCATGGGATGGCGTGCCCGAGGATAGCGTGAAGTTTGGCAATAGGCGATATAATGAGTTGGGTTATATCAATTCCACCGGCACCTACTATAAAAATCAGACCGATAATTATACCCAAAATTATTACCAGTTATTGTATGACCACCAGATAACTACCGATCTTTCATTCAGCGGCGCTTTGCATTATACCAAAGGCTATGGTTATTACGAAGAATACCGCAATGATGATGCGTTAAGTGATTACGGGATATTGCCTGTCACTATTGGCGGCGTTGTTATTGATCATACCGACCTGGTGCGTCGTTTATGGTTGAACAATAATTTTTATGGCGCTACTTATAATTTAAATTATCGCCCTAAAAACAACCTGAACATTACTTTGGGTGGTGCTTATAATGAATATGACGGCCAGCATTATAATAACATTGAGTGGACACAACAAAGCACCAACATTTTACCCGATTATGAATATTCACGAAACAGCGCGGTAAAAACCGATTTTAATATTTTTGCCCGTGCCGAATATCATTTAGGTAAATTCCTGCTGTATGGCGATATGCAGTACCGCCATATTTATTACTCATTTTTAGGGTTCGACCAAAACCTGAACAATGTACAGCAACAGGTTGCGTTGAACTTTTTTAACCCAAAGGCTGGCATCACTTATGAGCTGAACAGCAACAGCAATATTTATGCTTCATTTGCTGTAGGCAACCACGAGCCCAACCGCAGCGATTTTATAAACTCATCGCCACAAAGCAGGCCAAAGCCCGAAAACCTGAAAGATATTGAAGCAGGCTATCGCATCAATGAACAGTTGTTTAGTGCCGGAATCAATGGCTTTTATATGCTATACAGCAACCAGTTGGTACTAACCG
>Ga0206854_1015_pt1 | contig 58356 bp, 55 predicted proteins | sample Alteio_BWOrgCont_50_FD_152870 | JGI IMG/M metagenome (GOLD analysis project Ga0206854, IMG submission 152870) | Enriched cells from forest soil in Barre Woods Harvard Forest LTER site, Petersham, Massachusetts, United States -... | ecosystem: Environmental > Terrestrial > Soil > Temperate forest >...
TAACAGCTCAGGGTCCTGTAAATTATCTTCCATAAACCTTCAATATTCGTATTCTGCAATCAATAAAACTTAATCAAATAGCCGGGCAAAGCCCGTTTTAAAAGCTAATAAACGATTTATTATTCAATAAATGCGCCATAATGTATACTAAAGAGCCGTGGGGTTTAATTTTTATGAAATTGATAATAATACACCACCTGCAGGTGGCAGCATTATATCCAGGCCGGCTTTTATATCAGTAGCGGTGTATTGGGTATTTGTTAAAATGTCGATGAATCTAACTCCTCCGCTTAATTGCAGCTGTTGAAGCAGATCATCCGGCAGTATAATATTCAATTGCCGTTCGTTTCGATCAAAGTTAACAACAACCAAAACACGTTCCTTATCTGTATAACGCATAAAACAATAAATACGTTCGTCAAAACCGCCACGGTGCTGGTTGGCTAACAGCAGTTCATAAAACTCACCTATGCTAAAAGCCTCATTATCGCTTACCACGTTTAATAAGGTGATATAAAATTCGCGCAGTTTTTTCTGATCGTCGTTCAACCCACCACCATCAAATTTGCCGTTGTTCAACCATTTTTGATGTTCAGGTACGCCCCAGTAATCAAATATGGTTGTACGTCCGTCGTCATTGCTAAAACCTTCGCTGCCGATAGCCGGCTCGCCAACCTCCTGCCCGCAATAGATCATAACCGGACCTGTAGCCAATGTTGCCGAAACGATCATTCCGGGCACAGCCAACCACGCATTGCCTGCAAAAAATTTGGAAGCTATCCGTTGCTCGTCGTGATTTTCCATAAAGCGCAGCATGTGTTGGTCAATGCCGCTGCAATCATAGTTCCACACCCGGTTAATATCCCATGTACTGCTATTATATGGATCGACAGTAAGCTTGCGGATGCAATCATATAACCCGCTTTTATCATACAGGTAGTCAAACTTACCCCGGAAAATATAATCGCGGTAACGTTTCACATCATAAGCCTCGCCTATAAATACAATACCTGGTACCTCGGCTTTTAGTTTGGGCACTATCCATCCCCAAAACTCAAAAGGCACATGCTCAACCATATCGCACCTAAAAGCGTCAATGCCTTTTTGCGTCCAGTAATGCAGTATATCGTATAGCTTATTCCAAAGCGGCGGTATGGGGTCAAAATGTTTTTGTCCGTTGGAATAATCAACTCCATAGTTCAACTTGGCAGTTTCAAACCAATCGCTTACCAAAGGCGCGGCGCTGAATACATCATTGCCCGTAGCTTTAGCCGGGTTCTCATCAAACTTGCCATCCTTTAACGGAGTTTTAAACTCATCTCCGCCGGGATTATATCCACCCGGAACAACAAAGGATTGCCCTGGTATATAATAGAAATCATTTTTAGCATCAAAAGCTTTGGTATTATCATCATCCTGCCCAAAATCATGCACCCCTACAGGTTTAGCGTCCGATTGATAGGTACGAGCCACATGATTGGGCACAAAATCCATAATAACCTTTAAACCGTTATTATGCGTGCGTTTTATTAATTCTTCAAACTCGCCAACCCGGTTATTTACATCAACTGCCAGATCGGGGTCAATATCATAATAATCCTTCACCGCGTATGGCGAGCCTGCCCTGCCCTTCACAATATCCGGATCATCAACTTTAATCTCATGATCTGAATAATCCGTCATGGTAGCATGTTCTATTACACCGGTATACCAAACATGGGTAAAGCCCATTTTTTTAATTTCCTGCAGGGCTTTATCGTTAATGTCGTTGAGTTTACCAACGCCGTTTTCTTCTACAGAGCCATACCATTTATTGGTGGTATTAGTATTGCCAAATAAGCGAGGTAATAATTGGTAGATGATTAATTTATGATTGGGAGAGGATAATTGCATGAATAATAAATACTATATATTGGCAAATAGAAGGTAATAAATTAGTTGAATTGAGCTCTTGTTATCGATAATGATTATTTAGCGGTATTATAATTGTTTTACATAGCCGGATGATTTAACAGTATATCCCATTTCTTTATAAAATGCATGTGCGTCATTTCTTTCGTCACGGTTACCACTATTTAAAAGTATCATGTTTAGCCCCTGTTCAATAGCCCATTTTTCTGAAGCTACAAGTAATATTTTCCCTACACCATGATTTCTCCAAGTCTGTTTTACTACAAAAGCGAGTATTCTCATATACATTCCATTCTTTTCATAAAACATTCCTTTACATAATCCCGCCATGCCAACAACTTCGGTACCTATAACAGCAACAATTGTTTTATAATCAGGATTAGTAGAAATAATTTCATACCGCTCTTTCATTTCACTCTCCAGGGTGTAATATCCTAATTCGTTTATTAGTAACGTTAATTCTGCTACGTCGCTAACAACCGAATCTCGTATTACAATCCTTTTTGCAAACATTTATTGTACAATATTAAATTTTTATAATTTGTTCTTTATCATAAACCAAAACCCTTGCCTCATTTCCTGAAAGATGTTTAATATCCACACTATCTTTACTAACTTTAACATTCATTAAAGCACCCCTAAACCCAACATTAAACGAAAACGATTGCCACTTTGCGGGCAGAAACGGGTTGAAAGAAAGTTTGCCATCGCGTACCCGCATACCACCAAACCCTTCCACAACCGACATCCACGTACCGGCCATTGAAGTGATATGGCAGCCATCTTCGGTATCGTTATTATAGTTGTCAATATCCAAACGGGCCGTACGCAGGTAAAATTCATAGGCTCTGTCTTCGTCGCCTAGTTTAGCTGCTAAAATAGCGTGAACGCATGGCGATAACGATGACTCATGCACCGTGCGCGGTTCATAAAAATCAAAGTTTCTGCGGATGGTTTCTATATCGTACTGATCCTCGAAAAAGTAAAGACCCTGCAATACATCAGCCTGCTTAATAAAGCACGACCGTAATATCCTGTCCCAGCTCCATTTCTGGTTAAGCGGTCTATCGGCAGCTGGCAAATCTTTAACCAGTATCTGCTCTTTATCCAAATACCCGTCCTGCTGTAAAAATACCTGTTGCTTTTCATCGTATGAATAGTACATTTTAGCAACAATGTCTTTGAATTGGGCAGTTTCTTTTTCTTCGTTGAAGTTTATTTTTTCAGCTAACACGACGTATTTACTTTTATCGGTCGACTTAACTTTCTCAATAACTTCCAGCGTATATTTCATACACCAAACGGCCAGTGTATTGGTATACCAGTTGTTGTTGATGTTGTTCTCATATTCGTTTGGCCCGGTAACACCCAACATTACATACCGTTCCCGCTCTGCCGACCAGTTAACCCGTTGCGCCCAAAAACGCGAGATGGCGATTAATACTTCTAAACCGTAATCAGCCAGGTAAGCCTCATCGCCTGTATAGCGCACGTAATTGTAAATAGCGTAAGCAATGGCACCGTTGCGGTGTATTTCTTCAAAGGTTATTTCCCATTCGTTATGGCACTCGGTACCGTCCATCGTAACCATGGGGTATAATGCGGCGCCGTCTTTAAAACCCAAAAGCTTGGCATTATCAATAGCCTTGCCCAATTGTTTATAGCGATAAAGCAGCAAGTTGCGCGTTACCTTTTCATCCGCAGTTGCCAAATAAAACGGCACGCAATAAGCCTCGGTATCCCAATAAGTAGAGCCGCCGTATTTCTCCCCGGTAAACCCTTTGGGGCCAATATTCAAACGATCATCTTCACCCGTATATGTTTGGTTTAACTGGAAAATATTAAAGCGAATAGCCTGTTGTGCAGATACATCGCCTTCAATAATGATATCGTTATGCTCCCATTTTTTTGCCCAGGCATTAGCCTGCTCTGCAAGCATAGTTTCAAAACCTTTTTTGCTTACGCGATTTAGGGTTTCCTGTAATTTACCTACTAACTCATCCGCTTTATGATTTTGTGACGATAAATTAGCCGCATATTTAATGAGCGTAATTGCTTTACCCTGCGTAGCTTGTACATCTACCTTTGCAGCTATATATTTTTCTTTTTGTATTGTGTTAGGTGAAACAGTAAATGGTTTGCCATCTTCCAAAACAACAAACTTCATCCCGGTAGCAACTTCAAAACCTGTTTTTTTGGTTCTAAGTTGTACATGACCGCCATCGGCCCAAATATCCTTTTTAATTTCATCCCAAAACTTCTCGTCGTAATTGGAATCTTTATTCACCACATCGCCATCAATATAAGGCGTCACGGTTATTGCACCGCTAAAATTTAAAGGTGTAATGCTATATTTTATTGCCCCCGTCTCATCATCAACCATACTGCAAAAGCGAATGGCTTCTACCTCAACTTCTTTTCCGCTTTTAAGCTTCGCTTTGAAATTGCGTTTCAGGTAACCTTCCTTCATGTTCAACTCACGCCTAAAGTTGATTACTTCGCATTTCGCCAGGTCCAACTGTTCGCCATCAATAACCACATCAATCCCAATCCAGTTAGCCGCATTCAATACTTTGGCAAAATATTCAGGGTAGCCATTTTTCCACCAGCCTACGCGGGTTTTATCAGGATAATAAACACCCGCCACATAATTGCCCTGCAAAGTTTCGCCGCTGTAAGCTTCTTCAAAATTTGCCCGCTGTCCCATGCGCCCGTTACCCAGGCTAAAAACGCTCTCCGCAACCTGGTGGTAATGCGGGTCAAAACCTTCCTCAATTATTTTCCACTCGTCTATTTTAAAATATTCTTTCATCCGGGTTTATAATTCTTCCAGTATTTGTAAATTCATTTTATCCAACCCACTCACCACCAAATTAGCCCCTGCCAGCACATCCGGCGACCCTATGCCTACTACCTTCATTCCACCGTTTATTGCCGCTTCTACGCCTGCGATAGCATCTTCAAATACCACGCATTCAGCTGGTGAAACGCCCACTTCTTGCGCGCCTTTTAAAAACACTTCAGGGTCGGGTTTGGCTTTGCTTACTTTGTTGCCGTCAATAATGGCATCAAACAGGTTTACCATATCCAGTTTCTCCAATATGGTCATTGAGTTTTTACTGGCCGATCCCAACGCAGTTTTTATACCCACCGCGCGACAAGTTTCAACAAACTCTTTCGCGCCAGGCAAAATCTCATTGGGTTGTATCTGGTTTATCATTTCCACATACCAGTTATTTTTACGGGTAGCCAAAACTTCTTTTTCCGCATCGGTTTTGGTAACACCGCCAATTTCCAAAACAATATCCATCGAGCGCATACGGCTAACGCCTTTCAGCAATTCGTTATCTTCTAAAGTAAAATTTATACCCAGCTCATCGGCTAAACGTTTCCAGGCTTTATAATGGTAAACCGCGGTATCAACAATTACCCCGTCCAGGTCAAAAATGCAGGCTTTTATCTCACTCATATCAAAAGCAAAAATGATTAAAATTAATCAGTGGCAAATGGTATACGGGATTTTTTAAGGAAAATATGCGTTGTGGTTACGCTGAGGCTGTTTTTGTGGGATTTTTTTTAAGTTATGAATATTATAAAGGCAAGTATTAACACTTCACCGTCTTTTTCTTTTTACCCAACGTGCCCTTGCTTTCTGCTTTGGCAATATATTCAATGGCATCGGGCGTTTTACAAGCCGTGCCTTCTTTAATAACGGTTATCGGGCCTATTCTTTTTGCTGCCGCGATGGCATCCTTGGTCAACGCGGTACTGTAACTTCCGGCTACAATAACAAAGTTGTTCATTTTTGACCGCACCCTATCTGGCGATGAATGGATGTTTTTTACTACTCTTTCCAATAACGCCCTGTACCCTGCAATATCTACTTCGGTATCCGGTTTTACAGCTATAATGTCGCCAAGTGTGGCCCATCCTGCTGCGGCAATATATTCTTTATCGCTATCTATCCACTCCACTGCAAGTTCATACCCATAATCACTACCCGATGTTACCCACGGCACCGTAAACTCGCTTATGTTATTTGACAACGCCTGCTCGGCCCATAATTGCAGGTCGGCCTTGCTCATTTTTTTATCGTCGGTTATTAAGCCGGCCAGGTACATAGCATCGGCATTGCCGGTTGCATACAAGCCTTTGGCAAGTTCATTATTCATTTTTACCTTTTTCTGGATCGTTTTCAGGTGTTCTATCTTCACACCAAAAAATGGCTCTTTAACGCCGTGTTTTAACAAAACCTTTTTTATGCTTTCACTGCCATGGGCCTGCAGGTCGGCCATTACTTCTTGTACCGTCATAATATGGATAGCTTATCCCCATAAAATTATAAAAAAATAGCGATGAGTTTAAAACCCATCGCTACCTAAAACCAATTGTCGTATGTTTTTTTATAATTCAGATAGTGTACGCTTTAGCTCCATTACTGCAGCGTCATCGCTTTTACCAATTTCAAATATTTCTGGTGCCGACAGATGGTCGCCATAAAATTCGTGATTAGCGTCTTTATCAATAGCCAGGCTGGTGCCGTTTAAGCTAACGCCTGCAAATAACCCGCGGCTTCGTGAATAAGAATAGATCTCGGCTTCCAGTTTATAATCGGTATTGGCTGACGAACTTCTACCAACCGGACCTGCTGCAGCCGAAAGATCGCCACCTAAGGTAAAGCTGCCGTTTTTAACTTTATTCAACGTGCCTTTATGACGGAACACTAATATCAGATCGACCGATTGTACGCCTATTTGCGCGCCAATACTGCCGCCGGTTAATGTAACAAAAACCGGGTCACTCCAACGGCCGTCGGGCAGGCGAACCATAGCTACCCCTTTACCGCGTTTGGCACCAATGCCAAAGCCTGCGTTTATTAATCGTGGGATAATAACAATACCCTTGTATTCGGCAATCAGGTCGTGCGGAATGCTTTCCTTCATTTTCCCAAATTCGCGCAATACAGCAGCCGAACTACGTACTCTTTCAACCTGTTTGTTCTCGTCGATAGCCGATGACAGCACAAAAATGGCGCTTAACATTATCGGCAGTATTAAAAATTTTAATGTTTTCATGGTCGTGTTTTTATATGTTTTTCTTTGTTCTTTAACAGGTAAATACGATGTTTGTTTCTAATAACTTGAGTAACTTGCCAATCCAATTTATAACCTAATGAACTCGCAAAACATACCCTTTACCGTAGTAAACTGGAACCTTATTGAACCCACCAAACACCCCGGCGACCAGGGCATGGCGCTTTGGCAAACGCTTCAGTTTGCCGGACTACGAGTTAGAATAGTTGAATATTCACCGGGCTACATTGCCGACCACTGGTGTCAAAAGGGCCATATTGTACATTGCCTTGAAGGCGAGTTTGTAACCGAGCAGGAAAACGGTGAGAACTTCACACTAACACAAGGAATGACCTATATAGTTACCGACGAACTAAGCTCGCACCGCTCTGTCACAAAAACCGATGTGAAACTTTTAATTATAGATGGAGACTTTTTGAAGCATAACCCCGACAAATAAACAACATTCCATCATCTGCATATCCGCACATTTGCACATTTGCCTTATCTTTGTACCGATGAACAAACCGGGTAAAGAGCAGGTATTTTCTATACACAGCGATGATGAATTTAAAACCATCGCGCTAAATATCTTTCAATACCAGGCGCAGTATTGCACCATTTACCACGATTTTATTGCCGGGTTAAACATTAACCCGGCAAAAATTAAGACTGTCGAAGATATTCCGTTTCTACCCATCGAATTTTTTAAATCGCATAAAGTAGTTAGTGCCGATGAGCCCGCCGAAGTAATATTCACAAGTTCGGGCACCACCGGAATGATTACCAGCAGTCACCACGTAACAGATGTTAGCTGGTATACAGAAAGCTTTCGCAAAGCATTTGAATTGTTTTATGGCGATATAACAACGTATACGGTTTTAGCCTTACTACCTTCGTATTTGGAACGTGAAGGATCATCGCTTATTTATATGGCCGATAACTTGATTAAACAATCCAACAATCCCGATAGTGGCTTCTTTTTGTATAATCATGATGAATTGGCGCATCAGCTTAAAAAACAACAGGAAGCCGATAAACCAACTTTACTAATAGGCGTAACCTTTGCTTTGTTAGATTTTGTTGAACAGCATCAACTCAACTTCCCGCAACTCATTGTAATGGAAACGGGCGGCATGAAAGGCCGTCGTAAAGAAATGATACGCGAAGAACTACATGGTATACTTTGCCGCGGTTTTGGTGTAAACACGATACATTCAGAATACGGCATGACCGAATTACTATCGCAAGCTTACTCAAAAGGCAACGGTATTTTTAACTGTCCGCCATGGATGCGCATTATTACCCGCGATACTAACGACCCCATGACCCTGCTTACCGGCAACAAAGCCGGCGGTGTAAATGTGATAGACCTGGCCAATATTAATTCCTGTTCGTTCATTGCAACGCAAGACCTGGGCAAGATTTATGCAGATAATTCGTTTGAGATATTAGGCAGGTTTGATAATGCCGATATTCGCGGTTGTAATTTGCTGATAGCGTAACAGTATTGCGGCTATAACTCACCCCGACCACGCTACGCTGGTCGACCCTCTCTTCTGCAAGCAGAAAAGAGGGTTAAGAATGAGGTTTAAAATACCCTCTTTCCGCCGCAGGCGAAGAGAGGGTGGTCGAGCGAAGCAACGACCGGGTGAGTAAACGGCGCGCATTTTGCTGATAGCGTAAACTTAACGTACAACTAACAGAAATTCATTATTTTTGCAGTCCCACAAATAGCAAAACAATATGATCGAGAAATTTTTGAACGAAGAACAGGACCCTAAAGCAGTTGAAAAAGTTTATTCGCGTCTTAATGACTTGCTCAACCATGGCGAAGAAATAATATACATAGCTGTCCAGAAAAAGCCGCTGGTAAATTTATTTCCTGATTGTATTGCCATCACCAATAAGCGTATCTTGTTTTTTACGCCGGCCAATTTAGGCTTAACGCTAAAATTTATTGATTTTGTTTGGAAAGATATTATTGATGTAGCTACTAAAGAAGAATTAATAGGTGCGGTGTTCAGTATAAAAACAACTAAAGGCGATGAAGTGGGCGTAGATTACCTGCCTAAAATACAAGCCCGCAAATTATACCAATACGCACAAGAACGCAAAGAAGAAGAACGCGAGGCGCGTCGCCTGCGCGATTTAGAAGAAAAACGTGCAGAATCAGGCTCGGTTCAATTTGAAAAACCGGGCACTTTTGCGGCTTTTCAACCCGAAGCCGCGCCAGCGCAGCCAACCCCTACTCCTCACCAGGAACCTGTAACCGACGAGCTCACCGAAAAGCTGAAAAAGCTGAAAAATTTATTCGAGCGGGGTTTAATATCGCAGGAAGAATACAACCACAAAAAATTAGAATTACTAAGCGACTTGTAGCTTAAAACTTCCCGTAAAAGTTCGAAATATCAAAGTAAATCGTAACTGCTTTGCCATCGGTAGTGGTGATATGTAAAATATCATACGGCTTTTTATTACTGTAGCTTAACGACTGGCTGTTAGTTTTATAACCCGGATATTTATTTTTAAGCCAGGCATATTCGGAGCTAATGCCTACACGTTCGCTGGTTTCATTTATAATAATAGCTTTTTCAAAAGATGAGCCATAATTTTCAACCGGGGTCTTTGTAGTAGCAACAGTAGTTGTATTGGCAACTTTTTTAGTGCTTGAACATGAAACACAAACCGCAGCAATAATAGCAAGAGATAAAAGTTTAATTTTCATGATATGAGGTTTATACCATAAAAATAACCTTTTTCTACAATTTATTTCTCTTCCCCAAAAAACAAAGCTTTTAACTCGGTAGCTTCATCTGGTTTCATTCTACCACCCAATATTAAACGCAACTGGCGGCGGCGCAGGGCGCCATCATATAAAACAATATCTTCAGCGGTTTCGGGTACTAGTTGGGGTACGGCGGTTTTACCTTCGTCCTTATTTTGCACCACAAAGGTGTAATAAGCCTCATTACTTTTAACCTTTGTGCCCGATGGTATGTTTTGTGCCCAAACATCCAGCCGTACCTCTACTGATGTAGTAAACGCACGAGAAACCTTAGCTTCTATCGTCACTACATCACCCAGTTTAATAGGGTGCTTAAACGAAACATTATCAACCGACGCGGTAACCACAATACGGTTGCAATGCTTTTGTGCCGATATAGCCGCGGCAATATCCATCCAATGCAGCAAACGCCCTCCCATTAAATTATTAAGGGTATTGGTATCATTGGGTAATACCAGTTCGTTCATTATCGTATGCGATTCACGGGGCGATTTTGTTATCATCTCTAAGTAATTTGGCTGTAAATATACGGCTTACACGATACAACTTAACTTCAATTTACATATTAAAGTCAAATTAAATGTTTAAACATTTAATTTTGAATTATAGATTTATTTTTGCTGCCGAATTAAAAAATTCTAAAACAAAAAAAATGAAAAAGATCATTACACTTTTAACTATCGCTGCCTTCTCAACAGCAGCATTAGCACAATCTACCTGGAAGGTTGATAAAGCACATTCACGTTTAACATTTACTATTACGCATTTAGCCGTGTCTGACGTTGACGGTTCATTCAAAGATTTTGACGCAACTATCACTGCAGCAAAACCTGATTTTAGCGATGCTAAATTTGAGCTTACTGCAAAAACTGCTTCTGTTAACACAGACAATGACGCACGCGACACGCATTTAAAAACAGGCGACTTTTTTGACGTTGCCAATCATCCTGAATTAACTTTTGTAAGCACAAGCGTTACACCAACATCTGCCGGCCACTACAAATTAACCGGGAAAATGACTTTAAACGGTATTACAAAACCGGTTGCTTTAGACTTATGGTACCGCGGTACAATAGTTAACCCAGGTAACAAAGCTGATGATGCTGGTTTCCAGGTTACAGGTACCATCAAACGTTCTGATTTTGCATTCGGCACCAAATTTGGCGCCCCTGCATTAAGCGACGAAGTTGCCATAAAAGCAAACGGAGAATTTGCGAAAGCGAAATAACGATTAGTTATTGAAGATTAAAGATTAGTCCTGTCAATTCAGGAATACAAAGGGCCTTACCATAAACCGTAAGGCCTTCTTTTTTTTTAAAGCGATAAGACTAATCTTTAATAACTATTCTTTAATCTTCAATAACTAATCTTTATTCTTTAATTCTAACAAACGTCATCGTCTTGCCAATAAACTTTAGGTGCCAGTAGCCGGTTACTTTTAATTCTCCTTTATCGTCAATTTTGGCAGAAGCATCCCATTCCTTTCCGCTTTTGGCTTCATATATCTTCCCGTTTTCCCAACTGTTTGATTTGGGTTCATATATCATATTTTTCAATATATCCATGCCAATCAGTTTACGGTCGCGCAAAACAGGGTCGGGGTTATGTTTGTCAGTCCATTCTTCCATGGCCTTGCTGTTATCCTCGTTTTTAAACCAGATCACTTTCGCTTTAAAAATATCGCCGTCTTTATAAACCAATACTTCCAGGTTTTTTTCTGCCGACATCCACTTACCGCAAAGCAGGTTTGGGTTTGGCGAATTAATAGCGCTAACACCTGTGAAGAAAAATAGGAGCAAAAACTTAAACATTTTATCGCTTTTTAGCTTATTGTTTTGAAACTATACAGATGCCAATAATAATTAATATTATTCAGTAATTTTATTGCCATCTAACTAACATACTACTAAAATGAAAAGGATACTATTTGTTTGCCTGCTTTGCATTTTTGGCGCATCCGCTTTTGCCGATACCGTATCTATCAATCATTTTATTGTTAAAGAGAATCCCTTTGCCAAAGACGAGATAGCCATTATTGCTACCGATTCGGCAGCCAACATCCGCCAGGACGTGAACGGCATCTTTAATTTTTCGGTAAACGGCTTTGATGATACCCTGCGGTTTGACAAAGGCACCGCATTTTATCGCCATAAATTAGATAAATCAACCTTTTTGTATATTAAGCATGTAGAAGCCAACGGGAATATACATAGCAGCTTATTTTACGCTTTTAAACGCGATACCAAGATTGACATATTCCATATAAGCTGGATATTGTTGCTCATCATTCCTATTCTGCTGATAGTGTTAGGCTACGTTTTTAAGCGTTTTTTTATTATCGCATTAATACTGTTCTGCATATTCCTGTATTTCAATCACCATAACGGCTTAAGCATCCCTACCTTTTTCGAAAGCATTTTTGACGGACTGAAAGCGTTATTTCATTAATAAAGATTAGTTATTGAAGATTAAAGATTAGTTGAATATCTAATTGATCAACCGACAGGCCTAATCTTTAATCTTCAATAATTAATCTTTAAACTTAGAACGGCAATCCAATACCAAAGTTCAACTGCATAAAATTGTACGTATCGCCATAATTAAGCAAATAATTGTTTTTGAAGGTGCCCGAGTGGAATAACTCATTGGCATGGTTAATAAGTACCCACTGATCCGATCCGGTAAATTGCGGGTCTTTAAACTTAAACGCGGCGTCAAGCCTGAATACAAATAAACCCACATCAAACCTTAAACCTGTACCTACACCAATTGCCGTCGATTGCAACACGTTATTAAAGCTAAATTGTCCGTTTGGTGTATCCGGGTCTTTGCGTATACGCCATACGTTACCCGCATCAACAAATAAAGCGCCGCGCAATATCGACCCAAAAAAGTTATCCATCAGCTTATACCTGAATTCAGCATTGGTGATGATCTTTATTTCACCAAACTGATCAAGGTATTTTAAACGTGTACGCAGTAAATCGCCGGTTGAAAGGGCATCAGGAGTTCCCGGCGGACCGTATGCCGTGGCACGATTAAATTGCCCCGGGCCCAGGGTCCGTGGCAACCAGGCACGCAGATCGTTAGCGCCACCGGCATAAAAGTTCTTTTCAAATATCAATTGTGTACTATTGCCATAAGGTAAACCCACACCTTCGTTTATACGAAACACAAACTGGCGCTGCCCGCCTAAACTTCGGTACACCCTAAAATCAACTTCTTCTTTGGCATATTGGGCAAAGGCATACCCAAATAGCGTACGCTGGTGCAACGTATCTCTGGGTGTATTCAATATATTGCTCACACCCGAAAGCCAGTTGCCGCCAATATCCAACGACCCTCTAAAGTAGATAAAGTTATTATAGCTGTTTAGCTCGTTACCATTATACTGAAAAGTGTACTGACTGCTGGTGGTAAACACGGTTCGGCCAATTAAATAGATATAAGAGAACCTATTTTGAGCCAGCAAAGCACTATCGGCCTTTGGATTTATAGTACCTTTTGAAAATTCAATGCTAATAGGTGTTATACTATGCAGTTTCCGCGCAGTTTCGGCAAAATCATAAGTAATTGAGTTGATAAAGCTGGTACGTTCAACCAATCCCTGTTGAAAAAACAGCGAATAATTGCTGGAGAAAGTAGTATGCGGAACACCATATTTACCCGGTTTGGCAACTTTAAACGGTAATATTAAACGTGGGTAAATTAAATTTACGCCTACTTTAAAATCCTGGTTCTCAATACCACTTGCATCGGTGGCATTGCGCGCATTATCATATAAAATACTTGCATTTACCTTTAGCTGTAATATGGCTGCCTGTTTAAATATATTACGATCAGTAAACGTATTACCTATGTTATAGCCATACTTACCGGCACTAAACAAAAACTCAGGTTCAATCCGGTCAGACATTTGTTTTAACGGGATAATATCAATTTTTGAATCGAGCCGATTGGTACTATCGGCCAGTTTTTTATAGGTAGGGTTTGGCACATTCCTGAATACATTTAACTCCGACAGGCGCGATGTAGTTAAAGTTTGTTTATCTGCGTCATATAGTTCGCCCTTTTTCTGGAAAACATAATCGGTAACATCGCGCGGTATAAACTTGCCCGAATGGTCAACAAACCTGAATTGTGAATCAACCTGTATGGTATCAGCAGGGCCTTTTACACTTCCATTGCTTTTGGCAATGGTAATTAGCGTGTTGTTAATGGTATAGATCGGGTGATCCGATCGGCCATCAGGGTTATCAATAGTTGCTTTTATATCTACAACGCTGCTTCTATAATTGGTGTCGGCTTCAAAATTCAGATATTGCCTGTAAAAATCATAATAGCCGTTATGCTTCATTATCTGGAAAAACTCATCCCGGTCATAAGCAAGGCTATCGGTATCAAAACGGCCACCAGGCTGTAAGTGCGAATATTTGGGCCTGTTTAGCCGGTATAAAGCCTCTACTTTTTTGTCAGGTATACTGTCAAAGATCTTTCGTATTCTAAACATCGGGCCTTCAACAGTAGTAAAAACCAGTTGAGCCTTTTTCTTCTTTACAATTATGGTATCCACAACTTTAGCTTTTAAATACCCTTTGCTCTGAATAAATTTTTCTATTTGCAGGCGCGAAAACTCAACCAAATTACTATCTAAAATACGCGGAGGCTCGCCGATATCTTTTTTTCCATGTTTGCTAAACAGGTAATAAAATTGAAGATTAAGTAAATTATTGGGTTGCTGTTCTTTATCAACATAGTTTTCGGCTGGTACGGCAAACTCCTTATCCATACCCTTAATGGTTATTTTACGCACCAGCGCCTCATTATTCTTAAGCCTGCGCGTTATGCTGCAACCCGAGATGATAATGAGCACAAGAATACTTAATATTGTAAGGCGGTATTTATACAATTTACTATATGCTTTCAAAGTCTCAAATCAGTTTTATACAATCCTTACAACATAAAAAATTTCGCAGGGAACATGGTTTATTTTTGGTTGAAGGCTACAAATCTGTAAGCGAATTCATTAATTCGGCTTACCATATTGAAGCAATCTATTACACGGCTACCATCGCCTCAAAAATGCTCAAATTATCGCAGAAAATAAACTCCGCCGAAATTTCATTAAATACGCTCGAAAAACTAAGCGCTTTAAAAACTCCGCAGGATGTTATTGCCCTGGTTAAAATACCCGCGCACCCCAGCCTCAACTACACCAAACTCAAAAAAAAGTTTTCATTAGTGTTAGATGGCATACAAGATCCCGGCAATATGGGCACCATAATCCGCACTGCCGATTGGTTTGGCATTGATACTATTATCTGTTCTGAAGATAGCGTTGAAGTATATAATCCCAAGGTTGTTCAGGCTACAATGGGTTCGCTTTCGCGGATAGATGTGCATTATACAAACCTGCCGGCAATTATCCCGCAAATAAACCTGCCGGTTTTTGGCGCTTTGCTGGATGGCGAAAACATTTACAATACCAATTTTGGTACCGAAGGCTTACTGGCAATGGGTAACGAGGGCAACGGTTTAAGCGCTGAAGTTAAGGCATTGGTTAACAAAGCCATAACCATTCCGCGGGCAGGTAATGCCGAATCGTTAAACGTAGCTATTGCCACCGCGATCTGCTGCTCAGAAATTCACCGAAATAAAATGTTGATAGGCAATAAATAATTACTATTTTTGCAATCCTTAAAAATGGTCGGGTGGCCGAGTGGCTAGGCAGAGGTCTGCAAAACCTTTTACAGCGGTTCGAATCCGCTCCCGACCTCAGGAGTAAAAACATTAAAATAAAATTGTCATGGGCGTAACACGTTTAAAAAGAAAAGATAGAAAAAACAAAACCACTTCAAGATTAGAGGTTCAGTTTTTGAAAAATGCTACCAACCTGGAATCAGGAAGCCGCTCTGCCGAGCCTAAAAACAACCAGATAGCTAAAAACAATGCTGTTTTAGCACAGGTAGCAGGCAAGTAATTTTCTAAGAAATTATTGGATAACAAATCCTGCTGGTTTAAAACCGGCAGGATTTTTTTATGGAAAAAATTTCCATTTTTATATCTTTAGGCCATGTTTGGAATCATCAACCTACCCGCATTTCTTGTAGCCGGCTTATTGTTTATCCTAACTCCCGGCGCCGATACCATGTACATTTTAGGCAGAAGCATTGCACAAGGCAAAAAAGCCGGTGTATATTCTGTATTGGGCATAGTAACAGGCACACTTATTCATATTACGCTGGTGGCATTTGGGCTATCGCTCATTATAGCCAAATCGTTGTTTGTATTTAACCTGGTAAAATATGTTGGAGCGGCTTACCTGGTATGGTTAGGAATAAAAATGCTATTAGCCAAACCCTTAAATACCGAGGTAGAAGTGCCGAAAGTAAGTTCGCATAAGGTGTATATATCAGGCGTTTTAACCAACCTGTTCAACCCCAAAGTTGTTTTGTTCTTCCTGGTGTTTTTACCACAATTTGTAAAAACCAGCGAGGCGCATAACCCCGTTCCGTTTTTAATTTTGGGAGTTATTTTTACTATACCGGGTACAATATGGTGTTTAATGCTGGTGATCTTCGCCGCTAAACTATCTCAAAAAATAAAAGGCAACAACAAAATAGCAGTAAGGTTAAACCAAATTACGGGTGGTGTATTTATTGCGCTGGGCATAAGATTGGCAACGCTTGCAAAAGGTTGATTTACCGCCCACTCAATATTCGCCTATTTATCCGCCCAATCAATCCCGGCCCTTCATAAATAAACCCGGTATACAACTGAACAAGCGATGCCCCTGCATTCAATTTTTCTATCGCATCTTCCGGCGAATGAATACCACCCACACCAATTATTGGGAATGACCCATTTGATTTTTGATGAATATATTTGATCACTTCTGTCGACCTTTCAGTAAGCGGCCTACCGCTTAGCCCGCCCATTTCGTTTTTCAATGCCGCATCACTTGCTAACCCTTCCCGACTTATCGTAGTATTGGTAGCAATAACCCCTGCAATACCTGTTGTTTGAACGATCTCTACGATATCGTCTAACTGTTCATCGGTCAAATCTGGAGCTATTTTTAATAATATTGGGCGGCTAACGCCATCCTTACTATTGCGCTGTTGCAAAGTATTTAAAAGCTGCATTAACGGCTCTTTTTCCTGCAAGGCGCGTAAACCCGGTGTATTAGGTGAGCTTACATTCACCACAAAATAATCCACCACATCAAACAAGCGGTCAAAACATTCTATATAATCACTTACCGCATCATCATTAGGCGTATTTTTATTTTTGCCGATATTACCTCCAATAATAACCCGCTGCTGTTGAGATACTTCTGTTTTTCTGTAAGCAACAATTCGCTCTGCTAAAGCATCAACACCTAAATTATTAAAACCCATGCGGTTAATTAACGCGCCATCTGCCGGCAGGCGAAACATGCGGGGCTTATCGTTACCCTTTTGCGGTAAGGGCGTAACCGTACCCACCTCAATAAAGCCAAAGCCCATATTGGCCATTTCGCTTATTAGTTCGCCGTTTTTATCAAAACCGGCGGCAAGGCCAACCGGGTTTTTAAACTTTAAGCCAAACACTTGTTTTTCAAGGCGGCTATCCTCCACGTCCCAAATCGCTCTGCTTAAAGCCGCACCACCCGGAAACCAATTAAAACGTTTTAAATTACGCGTTACAAAATAATGTACCTTTTCAGGGTCAAATTGAAATAATAAAGGTTTTATAAGGCGATACATGGCGCAAATTTAACTTTAGTTTTCTAATTTTAATCCATACTTGAAAACGCTCAAAGTATTTACTAATGAACAAATTTATCCACGCTATAAAAGATCTGGACAAGGCAGCCGTTGAGGAAATCCTTCAAAATGAGCCTAAATGGATTAGTTGGGCCGAAGATGATGGTAAAAACGCCCTCCACTATTTGTGTGGAACAATCGTTGGCGATGATGAGGAACAAGCCGGAATAAGCTTAAAATTGTTACAATTATTGCTAAACAACGGTATAGACATAAACGCCATACAACAGGTAAAAGAGGGTTGCGGCTTTTTCCCTGCTATGCCTTTATGGTATGCTTATACACGTGGCCGCAATAAAAAACTTTATACGTGGCTATTAGCAAACGGTGCCAATCCTGAGCATTGTATGTTTGCCATTGCCTGGTATAATGATACTGAGGCTGCTGCCTTGTTTAAAAACCACGGCGCCAACATTGAAGCTGTAGCCGATGGGGTAACGCCTTTCATGTCGGCGTTTTTGTGGAAGCGCTACGAAGTTGCACAATGGTTTTTAGAAAATGGCGCCAATGTAGATGCAGCCGACAATAACGGAAATACTGCTCTTTTCTTCGCCGTTAAACGAAAACTAAAGCCTGAACAAATCAACCTTTTACTAAGATTTGGAGCCGACATCAACAAAGAAAACAACCACGGCATATCGCCTAAAAAACTTGCCGAACAAAACCACCGGCGCAATATTTTAAAGCAATTTGAAACTTATCAATAAACAATACCATGAGCCAAACAAACAACCGTCGTAATTTTATTAAAACCGCAGCTATTGGCACAGTGGCCGGCTTAAGCATACCGCAAATTGTTTCGGCTGCTTTTGTTGGTGCAAGCCTAAAGAAAACCACCATAGCCGCAGGCGATACCATTTTATTGCAGGGCGATTCAATAACCGACTCCGGTCGCGACAAGAAAAAGACAGAACCAAATACCGCGGGCGCTTTAGGATCAGGCTATGCGTTATTTGTAGCGGGACAATTATTAAATCAAAATCCCACAAAAGATCTTAAAATATTTAACAAGGGCATCAGCGGCAATAAGGTGTTTCAACTGGCCGACCGCTGGGATGCCGACGCGCTGGATATTAAACCGAACGTGCTAAGCATCCACATTGGCGTAAACGATTTTTGGCATACCCTTACCAGTGGCTATACCGGCACCATTGATACCTACATAACCGATTACAAAAAACTGCTCGACCGCACCAAACAGGCGCTACCCAATGTAAAACTGATCATCTGTGAGCCATTTGCCGTTAAAGGCGTAAAAGCTGTCGATGATAAATGGTATCCTACGTTTGACTTATTCAGAAAAGCGGCAAAAGACATCGCTGATCAGTATGATGCATCATTTGTGCCCTACCAAAGCATATTCGATAAAGCCATACAACAAGCCCCGCCCGCTTACTGGACAGCCGACGGCGTGCACCCTACCGTAGCCGGCGCGGCCTTAATGGCCCATGCGTGGCTGGAGGTAGTGAAGTAGTTAAAAGATTGAAGATTGGTTAGGCTTTCCATCCTGACCAACTAAGGGTTAACACAACTTAACATAATTGGATGTTAACCTTAGTTAACTATTTAATAATCAAATATTTAAATCAAAAATAGGGTTAATATACGTTAACCCATTGGATCCTGCTTTTTGGTGATTAGAGATTAGTTAAACTCATTTATACTCCTAATCTTTAATAACTAATCTTTAATCTTCATAATCGGTTAAATATTGTTAAATCATTTTACTACTAATTAATTAGTAGTACCTTTAGTCATCAAACTAAAGTTTATGAAAAAGGTAGCCTTATCCGTTTTATTTGCATTGGGTGCATTGGCAACATTTGCGCAAAACCAGTTTACATTTTCAGGCACTATTACGGGTCAATCTACCGGTTACGCCAGGCTGCAATACCTTAACGAACAAGATAAATTAATTGTCGATAGCTGTTTGCTTCAAAACGGGGCATTCGTTTTTAAAGGAAACATCAACGGATTTTCACGCTCAACACTTACAGTTTATAATCCACCTTTTCAGCCTAAAGGCAATTACGTTAAAAATACAGCAACCGTATATCTTGAACAGGGAAATATAACAGTGGCCGGTATTTATGACCATTTAAATGAATTAAAGGTTAGTGGCTCAAAAACACACGACGAAAACAATGAATTGTTATCAGAATTAAATAAAATTCAAGCCGAATTTGAACCAATATCGGCAAGTATTGAAGCAACCAGGAAGGAATACGCTTTAGCCAAAAAAAATAATCAGCCGGCAAAAACACTCGATTCTCTTAATGACCGATTGATCGCGATAGACAAACAGCGCGAGCCATTTGTAGAAAAATATGAAAATGCAATTCACAAGTTTGCTAATACACATCCAAATTCCTTTATAAGTGCTGTTCAAATAACCACTTATACGGGGTCGTGGCCATTAGATACGGTTAAAAAACTATATAACAGTTTTAGCACGGCCGTAAAAAATAGCCTTGGGGGCAAAGCTATTTTAAAAAGAATTGACGATCGCAAAAAGGCGCTCGCTGAAAAAACAGCCAAAAACTTTACTGCTCTTGACATAAACGGAAAGACAATTAGTTTATCAAATTTTAAAGGACGCTACGTGTTGCTCGATTTTTGGGGAAGCTGGTGCGTGCCCTGCCGCGAAGGTATGCCGCACACCATAGGCTTGTATAAAAAATACAACAAAGCCGGGTTTGATGTCATTGCAGTCGCTGTACAGGAGCCTTCGCCCGAAGAATGGAAAAGAGCAATACAAAAAGATAAAACGGGCATTTGGACAAACATCAGGGGCGATATAACCAACGACAAGATAAATGCCCAATACGGCATAAACGTTTATCCAACAAAAATATTAATTGACAAAACAGGTACTATAATTGGCCGCTATGATGGCTCGGAACCTGAAAATGCGCTTGACAAAAAGTTAGCCGAGATATTCGGGGGAAAAGATTAACTGTTAAAGATTAGTTATTAAAGATTGAAGATTGGTTAGGCTTTCCATCCCCTCCAACTAAGGGTTAACATACGTTAACCATCTTTTCTAATCTCCAATCAAATAACTTTAATCTTTATTTTAAGTTCAAAAACAACACATAAGTCATTTTTGTAAAATATTTTCATCATTTTATTTGGAAGTACGAAAAAAATCGTACTATTGTAGTACGAAAAAAATCGTACTACGAATTATGGTGGACATTAAACCGACAGAAAGCGAAATGGAAGTATTAAGGGTGATGTGGGACAAGGAGCCCTGCACCGTTCGCGAAGTACATGACGAACTTGTTAAAACCAAAGATGTGGGTTACACCTCCACCTTAAAACTAATGCAGATCATGTTTGAGAAGGGCTTGGTAACACGCGATGCCACAATCAGGTCACATTTATATAAATCAATCGTCACGCGTGAGAAAGCACAGGACATGCTGCTGGATAAAGTAAAGGATGATGTTTTTAAAGGCTCCGGTTTTGACCTGGTATTAAGAGCATTGGGTCAGCATAAGCCCTCAAAAAAAGAGATCGACATCATCAAACAATATCTTGACGACTTTGAACAACCTAAACAATAATCACAATGGAAAAGCTTTTATACGATATAGGCGAAGTTTTGGGCGTTACCATACTTCACTCATTATGGCAAGGACTAATTATCTACTGCCTGGTTAGGCTGGCTTTAACCGTATTTCCTGCGGCGAGTTCTGCCAATAAATACCAACTGTTATATGTTTCAATGGTGGCACTTACAGTTTGGTTTGGTATTACGTTTTTTAACCAGGCTAAGAATTACCAGTGGTCGGCGCCGCAAGTTACCAACTATGCGCCGGCCGGTTATCAGCCAATTTTAACACAGGCTCCGCCGGCACCGGCACAATCCGTTTCCCCAACTTTTCACGACAGCGCAACTAAAGTAATTAAAACAGGAGTGCCTTATTTATCAGCAATTTACCTGGTAATATTACTGGTGAATGTTGTTCGGTTTGCTGTAAGCTGGAAAAAGGTGGGCAGTGTAAAAAATAGCGTAGAAGCCGACGACAACTGGCAGGAAAAAGTGAACCGTTTTGCAGAGCAACTGGCGGTAGCAAAATATGTGCAGTTAGGTTTAAGCCAATCGGTTGACGGTCCGTGCACGGTGGGGTATTTAAAACCGGTGATCTTACTGCCAATTGCATTCACAACCCAGCTTTCTACCCAGGAAGTTGAAGCTATTTTGCTGCACGAACTGGCACATATTAAAAACAATGACTACCTGTATAACATCATCCAGCAAATGATGGTAGTGGTGCTGTTTTTAAACCCGTTTGCGCAATTCATCAGCCGGATGGTCAGCAGCGAGCGCGAGAACCGTTGCGACGACGTGGTAGTGGCCCTAACGGAAAATCCAATGCCCTACGCTCGTGCTTTGGTAAAGCTGGAAGAGATACGTTACAGCAATATGCAGCTGGCACTAGCCGCTACCGGGCAAAAATATCAGTTGCTGGCCCGGATAGAGCGCCTTATAAAGCGTGAGAAACCTATCATCAACATCAAACATTTGCTGGCTATATTGCTACTGTTTGTATTTAGCGTTGGCAGCCTGGCCTGGCTAAATCCTGAAATTAAGAATGGTAAACTGGTATCGGTGCGCGGTGCAAAGGCGGTGACTAAACTGGCGGCTATTGTTAAAAGTGTGGTTACTAAAAATGAGGAGCCGGTTGTTGCTAAAGTGGTCAAGTCAAACATAGTCGCGGCGGCGCCAGTCTCTTCTAAAACAGTTGTGATTCAAGCATCTTCTGATACTATTTTGACCGCTCAACAACGCGAGGCTTTATCGATAGAATACCGTAAAGTGGCAAAAGAAGTGAATGAGGACTTTCAGATAATTAAAGATCTGCCAATAAATCAACAGCTTAGTGTTATTCGTAAAACCTATGATTCGTTAAGGAGTGCCAAATATAAAGAAGCGATGACGCCAGAATTATTAAAGCAACGAGATGATGTAAGAGAGGCGTTGAAAAAATACTTTAATAGTCCTGAATATTTGAAAATGTCGCAGGCTAGAGATGCTGCTTACAAGAGATACCACGACTTGCTGTATAGCCAGCCCGAAATGGCTGCTTTCGATAAGGATAATACCCGGCAGCGCGATTCTATATATGCGAAATTGACTCGCGAAACCGGATTGACGGAAGATGGACTTAGAACAAACTGGGAGCTGAATGCATGGGCACGTGAGCAAAATATAAAACGACAGGCCCTCGAAGTAAAATTATTGGGTATCCCTGAAATAAAAGCGGCAAACGATTCATCTGATGCAGCACGAAAAGTTTTAGCCGATAACCCGGGTTTTGATAAGGTAAATCAAATCACAAAAGCAAGTCCAAAAATGCAGGCCTTGTTAAATTTCCCTGAGTTTGATAAATACGAAGCGGACATAAAAAACCTTCAAGCCAAACTAAACGCTACGCCGCAATGGAAAAAATTTCTGGAGGATCTTAAGAAGCAACATGAGACATTAGATAAATTATATGGCCGCAAACCGCGTCAGTAAAGCCATAAAATCACTTTTAAACTTAGCCTTATCGCTATTTGATTAATTTAAACCATCATAAAAAACTTTCAACCTTAACCTTATCACAAAATGAAACTAAAAAATATAGGACAACTCGCAACAGGCCTGTTATTAATAGTAAACATAGCTAACGGTCAAAAACTTCCCGGTATTCAAAAGCAAAGTATCTACGCGTCTATTGACATACGAGGTAAAGGCGAGCCTTTGTACCAGGCATATAACAAAAACACCCAAACCTATTACACAATGGCTAATGATGATAAAAACCTATACATAGTAATAGCAGGCGACAAATCCAATATTATAGGAAAAATGATAGGTGGTGGTATCACCTTTACTGTTAAAGACATGTCCGGAAAAAAACCATCCCGGCCTTTATCAACTAAATATCCTTTGTTCCAACGCTCGGTCCGCTACGCCATAGGCGGTTTATTCAGCGACTCATCACAAACTACCGCAGATATAAATAAAACACTGGAAGCTGAATCAAGAGAGATCCTGATAACGGGTATGAAGAATGATGTGCCAGATACCGTTTCTATATATAACGATTATGGCATAACGGCAATGGGCGTGTTGGGAGTAAAAAGATGGTACGTTTGCGAAGTAATTGTTCCATTAAAGTATCTTGACGAATTGACCGATAAAGATCCTAAACTAAGTTTTAACATTGCGTTAAATCCTATTCAATCATACAACCAGGTTTCCGCGGCGAAACAGGCCGCCTTTAACCAAATTATAGCCAATGGCAATTTAAGTCCTAGTTTTTTATCGAACCTAAGTATAACTGATTTTTCGGGCGAATATGTTTTAGCTTCAAAGCCGTAATTAAACGTAAACTATGCATTTTGCGGTAATAGCGATGGGCTTAATTGTGACAAACTGCTCACCAAACACTGCGCACTAATCACTATCTTTGCGCCCGAAATGATTGCAATAAATAACCTTACGTTCGAGATCGGTGCGCGGGCATTATACGATGAAGCCAACTGGCATATTAAACCCGGTGAAAAAATTGGCCTTATAGGCGCAAACGGAACCGGCAAAACCACCCTTCTTAAAATTATTACCGGCGAATATACCCCTACATCGGGTACCATTTCTATGGCTAAGGACCTTACCATGGGCTACCTTAACCAGGATCTGCTTTCGTATTCGTCCGACAAAAACATAGTGCATGTGGCTATGGAAGCTTTTGAGCGCCAAAACCAGCTGCATGATGAGATAGAAATACTGCTCCAAAAACTGGAAACAGACTATACCGAAGATTTGCTACATAAGCTAAGCGATAAACAGCACGAGTTTGAAGCGTTGGACGGTTATAATATTGAATATAAAGCCCACGAAATTTTGGCGGGCCTTGGTTTTAGCGAAGCTGATTGTCACCGCAAGCTAAGCACCTTTTCGGGTGGATGGCGTATGCGGGTAATGCTGGCTAAAATATTGTTGCAGGCTCCCGATATTTTGTTACTGGATGAGCCTACCAACCACCTCGACTTACCCTCTATACAATGGTTGGAAGATTATTTAAAAGCGTTTACCGGCGCTATTATAATTGTATCGCACGATAGGTGGTTTTTAGATAGGGTAATTAACCGTACCGTTGAATCGCGCAAAGGCAAGCTCAATGTTTACGCAGGTAATTACACCTTCTATTTGGAAGAAAAAGCATTGCGTGCCGAAATCCAGCGAGGCGAATTCAAGAATCAGCAATCAAAAATAAAGCAGGAGGAGCGTTTGATAGAACGTTTCCGCGCTAAGGCATCAAAAGCAAAAATGGCGCAGTCGCGCATCAAGATGCTGGATAAAATGGAGCGTGTGGATGATGTTGATGATGACAATCCGGAAGTTAACTTTAGCTTCAAGTTTAGCAAACAATCGGGCCGCCACGTATCTACTTTAGAGCATATCACAAAAAAATATCCTGCAATTGATATTTTAGATGATGCGGAAGCAATTATTGAAAAAGGAGATAAAATAGCCCTGATAGGTGCCAACGGTAAAGGTAAATCTACTTTGCTGCGTATTGTTGCCGGTGCCGATAAAGATTTTAAGGGCACCGCGGTAGCAGGGCATAACGTTACGCAAACCTTCTTTGCGCAGCACCAGTTAGAGAGCTTGCATTTAGAGCACCAGGTATTGCAGGAACTGCAATCATTCGCCCCAAAGCATACCGATACCGAGCTTCGCTCAATATTAGGATCGTTTTTATTTACCGGCGATGATGTATTTAAAAAGATCAAAGTACTATCGGGTGGCGAAAAATCACGTGTCGCGTTAGCAAAGGCATTAACTGCCGATGCCAATTTCCTGGTACTGGATGAGCCTACCAATCACTTGGATATGGCTTCGGTTAATATTTTAATTCAGGCTTTACAACAGTATGAAGGTACCGTTATCGTAGTATCGCACGACAGGTATTTCCTGGATAATGTAGCTAACAAGATCTGGTTTATCGAAGATCAAAAAATAAAGCAATACCCCGGCACTTATGCCGAGTACGATGTTTGGCAAGCTAAACGCAAATTGGAGCCAAAGATTGCTATACCTGTACCTCAGCCTAAAAAGGAAGAGAAAAAACCCGAGCCTGTTAAACAGCAACACGGCGAAAACAAGCATCAGCAGCTAAAAAAACTGAACCAGGACCTTTCGAAGATGGAAGAACAAATTGCCCAATTGGATAAAACCGTAAAGCAACTGGAAGCACAACTGGCCGATGATAAAATTTATAACGATAACATAAAGCTGAAAGAAACCAATGCAACATACGCTCAAAAACAAGCCGAACTAAAACAAGTTCAGCAGCAATGGGAAGCATTGGCCGAACAAATTTTGGAATTGGAAGCGTAACCCTATGAAAACCGTCATTGCGAGGAACGAAGCAATCTCTGAACTATGTATAGGCGACTTGCATACCGGAGATTGCTTCGTTCCTCGCAATGACGCATGGTTTTTTGTTTGTCTATTACTGCTATTCACCTGCTTCAACTCCTTCGCCCAATCTCCATACGAAAACAACACCTTTAACCCGGCCATAAAAAGCGTCGAGTTTTATAACACCGCTAAACAAGCTTCATTCCCGTCTATTAACTTAGGTACCAAGGATCAGGTGTTGTTAGCTTTTGACGATCTGCGCGGCGGCAACCGAACCTATAACTATACCATTGAGCATTGCGACGAAAACTGGAACTCGTCCAACATCTCAACTGCCGAATATTTAACCGGCTTTACCGACGACCGTATTCTTGATTATAGTTATTCATCGGGCACTAATCAAAAATATACGCATTACGCGTTAAAGCTGCCTAATGAAAATATCGCCCCAAAAATATCGGGTAATTATATTGTTAAGGTTTATGAGAACGGCGACCAGTCAAAACTCATCTTAACCCGCAAACTATACGTAGTGGGTACCCGCCTTTCAATGATAGCCGATATTGTACCAAGCACATTTGCCCGGCAAACCAATCAAAAAATAAACTTCCAGATCAGTTACGGAAATCTGCCTGTGCAAAACCCGAATTCAGATCTTAAGGTATTTATAATGCAAAATGCCCGTACCGAAACCGGCATATTTACTACGCAGCCTACATCAATCCGCGGCGCGCAATTGGTTTACGATGGTGTAAATATTAATGATTTTCCCGGTCATAACGAGTTCAGGCATTTTGATACACGTTCTTTAAAGCTAAACTCCGATCGTGTTTCGCATATCTATCACGATACCGCTTATACCGTAGTTTTATTGGGCGACCCGGTACGTAACAATCCCAACTATTCGTTTCAATACGATAACAACGGTAACTTCTTCATATTGAACCAGGACGGTACCGACCCCAAACGCGATGCCGATTATGCGCACGTATATTTCAGTTTTGCCGCCAATAAAACGCCGCAGGAAGGTTCAGCCTACATAGTAGGTAAGTTTAACGATTATAAACTCGACTCCCGCAGCAAACTGGACTTTGAGCCTATAAAGGGCCGCTTCATGACCGACCTGTTTTTAAAACAAGGCGTGTATGATTACCAGTATATTTGGGTTGATAAAAGCAATAAACCCGATGACGTTTTATTTGAAGGCAGCTATTTTGAAACCGAGAATGATTACCAGGTATTGGTATATTACCGCCCATTCTCTGCCCGCTGGACAGAATTAGTTGGCTACCGCTTATTAAATAACGGCAAAAAATAAGCTATAGCTTCACATACACGTAGTTTGACCATGCTAAGCAATTAGCATTAGCCGGGCAAGGCGGCGGAATTACGGTAAAGTCTTTATTAGTATTAAATTTTATTTGAAGGCTTGGGTCGGCAGTTGCGCCCGGGAATTGTACAAGGGCCACCAGTGCAGTAAAAGGGGTAAGCCCGTTATTGGCTATTATTTGAGAGAACTTTATTGTCGATCCGTCAAAGCTATATTTCCCTGTCAGTTTTAAAGTATAACCCACTATTTGTTTACTTACACTGTCAATACCTATTGCGGTAAATTCCATTGTGCCATCGTCATTAAATTGATAGGTGCTTCTTTGTATAAAAAGACCGGTATTATCATCATTGCTCCATGTGCCTATCAGCTTTGATGCAGCACTTTCTTTTTTGCACGAATTAATTACTACCAGGGTAGCAAAAGCGCAAATGGTTAATGCAAAGGCGGCTTTAAGTTTTTTCATGGCTCCGTTTAAGGGTAGACATATGAAACAGGCAGGATTTATGATTATTGAATGCCCGGTAGTTGTTTTAAATACAACTGGCTACTACTGGCTGCTATACAATTAGCATTAATGGGACACGCCCCGGATATAATATTAAAAGACGTTCCGCCTGTATTTATATGCAACTCTATATTTTGCACCGCCGGTGTTGCTACCAATACCATCAACTTGTCTAATGTAGTGTAAGACAAATTATTGGGTGGATAAAAGAAATCGTTCGCTATTAATTTAAGTGTAATACCGTCATACCCGTATCTACCTGCCATTTTGTAGCTATAGCCAAGCAATGCGTTGTTGGTGGTATCGTATAAAGCTCTTGTATATACCACTGTACTATCGCCGTTAAATTGGTAGCTTTCTCTTACTAATCCTGTTGTTGTTTTTGTATCGTGGTTCCATACACCTGTTAAACTGTATAAGATATTATCTTTTTTGCAAGAGCTAAGCCCAAACACAAAAGCTATACAGCAAATGGCTAATATAAAATCAGGTTTAAATGTTTTCATGGTTCCGTTTTTATCCATTACGCTATAGCATTACTATTTGCTACAAGTTTTTTAAAAAAAGTATCTTCGCACTAATATACCAATTAACGCATGGATCAATTATCTGCAAAAAATACAACCTGGCTGTACCTGTTCATCGGCATGGCGGTATTGGTAAATTTTAGCGGGTTATTTGTCCCAATCATCGGTCCCGATGGCACCCTGTACGCCAGCATTGCCAAAACCATGGTAGTGCATCACGACTATGTGAACCTTTACGCTTTTGGTACAGACTGGCTGGATAAGCCGCATTTTCCGTTTTGGGTAGCCGCTTTATCGTTTAAATTATTCGGTATCGGCACATGGCAATATAAACTGCCCGGCATTTTGTTTTTGCTGGTAGGCGCCTATTACACTTACCTGTTTGCAAAAGAATTATATGGCAAAACTATAGCGCTATGGTCGGTTTTGCTCTTACTCACCGCCCAACATATCCTGCTATCAAACACCGATGTACGTGCCGAACCTTATTTAACCGGTCTGATAATAGCTGCCGTATACCATTTTTACAGATCCTATTCACCTGCTAGTTTCTGGCATTTATTGATAGGCAGTATATTTACCGCCTGCGCTATCATGACCAAAGGCATGTTTGCCATTATACCCATTGGCGGTGCAATAGCTGGCCATTTTATAATTACCAAACATTGGCGACAGCTATTTGCCTGGCGATGGCTGATTGCTATTATACTAACATTAATCTTCATATTGCCCGAGATATATTGCCTCTATCAGCAATTCGATTCGCATCCCGAAAAGGAGATCTTCAATCAACATAATGTATCGGGTATTAAGTTCTTTTTTTGGGATAGCCAGTTTGGGCGGTTCTTTAATACCGGTCCCATCAAAGGCCATGGCGATCTTTCTTTCTTTATTCATACTACCCTTTGGGCTTTTCTGCCGTGGTCGTTAGTATTATTTGCAGCTATTTATCAATTCATAAAAAAAGGCATTAAAAACACACAAAATACCGAATGGTATTGTTTATGCGGATCAATACTTACTTTCCTGCTGTTCTCGGCATCAAAATTCCAGTTACCGCATTATTTAAATATTGTATTTCCATTTTTTGCAATTATAACCGCGCAATTTGTACATCACCTACAAAAAGAAAAAAGTAAGCGCGTCCTTATCATTACACAAACAATCCTGGTAGTTTTAATGCTGTTGGTGATTTGTGCCATACAATATTTCTTTCAGCCGGAAGCGCTAACCATACCAATTGGTATAATTTTATCAATACTATTCATAGCATTACTCTTTTTACCGCAAAACATAACAGAAAACGCTGTTCCGAAGATTATTCTCCGTTGCGTATTAGCCTCATTCATTGTCAACCTATACCTTAACCTGGCATTTTATACTTCGTTAATGCATTACCAGGCGGGTAGCGAAATTGGCCTATGGTTAAACAAAAACAATCCGCAAAAATTATCCATTGTTCAAACCGGCGACGATAATGTTTGGGCATTAGAGTTTTATAGCGACGAACCGGTTATCCACTTAAATGCCGATGACGGCAACGCACCATCTAAAGGATCCTTTTTAATGTACGTACCTGTTAATATGGCCAATGATTTTGCTGCAAAAGGATGGCACATGCAAGTTGTAAAAACATTTCCGCGCTATTGGGTAAGCCGACTAAAACCGGCTTTTTTAAATAAAGCCACCCGTGAAAAAGAACTAACTATGGTTGAGGTAGTGCTGGTAAGCCCCCTAACCCCCTAAAGGGGGAATTATTAAAAAAGTTCCCCCTTTAGGGGGTTAGGGGGCCCAATATTCCTTACTTTTGCCGCAATGAATACTACACTAAAAAACACATTCGACAGTATAATTTTTGATTTGGACGGTACACTTTGGGATAGCACCAATAACGTAGCCAAAGCCTGGCAAAAGGCAAAAGAACAGGTTGATTATGTTACTGATGATTTTACCCAGGCAACAATCCGTTCCATTACCGGCATGACCTACAAAGCCATATTTGAAAAGCTGGTTCCCTACTTAACCGAAGAAAAACGCAACGAGTTTAAAGGCATCTGCGCCAAACACGAGTTAGACATTCTGCATACCGAAGGCGGCGAACTATATCCCGAATTGGAATCAACATTAAAATACCTGCTTCAAAACTATAAGCTGTTTATTGTAAGCAACTGTCAAAGCGGGTATATAGAAGTATTTTTCAAAACAAGCGGACTGGAACATTATTTCTCGGGTCACCAATGCTACGGCACCAAAAGTCAGCCTAAGTTTGAGAATATATTAGATATTGTAAGCGATCATCAGCTTAAGGCCCCAGTTTATGTTGGCGATACCATGGGCGATTACGAGGCCGCAAAAAAAGCCGGCGTACCTTTTATTTTCGCAGCTTATGGTTTCGGCGTAGTCAACGAGGACCAAATAGCTACCATACAAGAATTTAAAGAGTTGGCTAATATTTTATAGCAAACTTTGTATAAAACAGGTTGTTATTAAAACGGCATTATTCTTAACCCTCTTTTCCGCTTGCGGAAGAGAGGGTCGACCAGCGTAGCGCAGTCGGGGTTAGTAAAAACGCAGACCGGGTGCAATACCTTCCCAAATATTAGGAGAAGGAGGAGGTTAGGGTAAAAGCGATGGAAGGATTTTTAATAATTAAAACAAATAAAAAAAAGTCTCCCCTTCCGGGGGAGATTTAGAGGGGGCTAATATGAAGATCTCCAAATACCTGCACTCCTGCCTCGTATTTGAACTGGATGGCTATAAGCTATTGTTCGATCCCGGAAATTTCACGTTTGCCGAGGGCCTGGTAAACCCAAAAGCGCTTGCCAATGTGCAGGGAATGGTAATAACCCATATTCATCCCGATCATTTTTATTTAGAGAACATCAAAAAGATCCTCGAAATAAATGATATACCCATCTATACCACAGAAGAAGTGGGCAAGGTTTTAAAAAAGGAGCATATCAAACACACGGTTTGGCAGCAGGGCACACATTATTTAGGGCCATTTAAATTACAGGCTATAGAAGTGGTGCACGAACCTTTACTGGATAACCCAACACCACAAATGCTGGGCTTTATTATTAATGACAAGATCTTGCACCCGGTTGATTCCATGGAAGATGCCTTATTAAAGTATAAAGACATTGAGCTATTAATAATGGTAACCATGGCCCCATTTGCAAACGAGTTGCGCATAGCCGGCTTTGCCGACAAATTACAACCCAAACAAATACTACCGGTGCATGATGGTTATGCCAAAGAATTCTTTGTAAAAGCCCGTTACGCTAATTACACCAACCACTTTAAAAAGCAGGGCATAACTTTTCATGAGCTATACAAACCCGGCGATAGCATAACCATTTAACCGTATCAGTTTACACGGATATTATCAATGCTAAATGTTCCGGTTGGATAAAAAGTGGCGGTGCCAACTGCTGTAAGTTGAATCAATAGCCTCCCGGCGGTTGGCAATGATGGTAATGTAATAGTATTATTCTTAACCTGTATGGGGGTTGTGGCCGTGTTAACGGTTTGCTGCCATAAAGTTACCGTACCATTTACGGTAAACAATATTTGTACGGTTACATATGCGGTAGTAGGGAAGTTAAGATAGTAAGGCGCATAAGTGAACGTATAATCAAATGTCATTGTAGTTGAGTGCGAAAAATCAACTCCGTCCTGGTAAATGTTTACCACATTGTAGTTGCCGCTTGCCGCCCCGTTGGGGTAGTAATTGGTCAGGATTCCGTAATGTGTGCCCTGGCTTGGCAAAAACCCCGTTCCGGTATTATAACTAAAAATACCGGGATAACCTGTTTCTGCAGTCCAGTAACCATTGGTTTCAAAACTTGGGTTTTGCGGCCCCTGGAAAGGAGTAGCAGGCGTGGTTGTCCCTCCTTTGTTGCAACCGCATATTAACAAAACAACTGCACAAAACACATTGGCGATAATTGATAGTGATTTAATTTTTTTCATGAGGATGATATTTAATATTTGGTAAATGAGCTACCGCAATCGCCCACATATGGGCAAGACGCATAACAACCCGGACTGGCAATACCATGTGTGCCCGGGTAATAATACGGCGCGTTATTAGGGCAACATTTCTGACTTGAATAATTATACGTATTGCCGGGATTACAATAGGCCCCACCGCTACCCCCGCTATTTCCTCCGCCACCTGAACAGCAATATACCCCGCCTGCACTTGCAGAACTGCAAACACCAACTGCATCTAAAGTTGCATAATCGCCGCTCGGACATGGGCCGTAACATATCCCATCGTGCCCTAAAACTGCTCCGGATACACATTGTGCCCCTGCTTTAGTACAGCCTACCAGCGATGTTGATAATAACCCCATTAGGGTTATGGTTAATAACACAAGGCCCATGCTAACCGGCAAGGCGACTTTCAATATTTTCGATCTCATTGTATTACCTCCTGTTTAATTTTCTGTTTCTATTTGTGCCGGTTTTACCGGTGAACTATTTAAGTTGTATTGTTTTTTGAATACTATGTATGATGGCAATTCACCATCTATTACTGCTTTTATAGTATCGTGTTTAATGTAAAATGCTTTCGGAAATAAGTCTGTCAACTTTCCCATCTCGTTTGGTGATAGATTTTTAATATAAAAATCAGGGTGAAAATTCTGGGTGAATGAAAACATGCTGCTATCAGGTCCTGCTGCAAGCGTTACAATTCTGTCGACAAGATTGCCTTTATATTTCCGCATGTTTTCAATTGAATTTAAACAATGCGGACAGGTGTATGAAAAGCAAAACAACAAGTAAGTACTATCCGGAGATGTTTGAATATACTGCGACAGCGCCGTGTTTTTGACATTTTGATTTTGATAATTAAATTTTGGCGGATTAACGCCTGGCCTCAAAAACTCAGGCGCTTTAAAAGTCAAACCCGCTATAAATGACGCAAGGACTGTAACTCCAAAAATTACTGATTTCTTCCATTGTCGTATTATGCCTTTTTCTGCCGGATATTTGATCCAAATAAGCAAAGCCATGCCCATCAATATAAAATTGCGTAAAAAAGAAAATATCGGGGCAATGCTGGTATGCTGTAATGTTCCAAAGCATCCACAATCATTTACGCCATTTTTAAAATGGCCGTAAGCGTAAGCCCCTGTAAAAATGAGTAATAAAATAAAGGCGAATAATGCATATCGTTTGGGGTTTATCAATAAGGTCAGCATCAAACCCAGCAATATTTCTATCACTACAATTATTGGCGATAATATCAGCAAATAACTAAACCCGTATTGATATAAAAGATTACCAAATCCTTCGGTGTCCAATAACTTTCCAACCCCCGATACGATAAACAGGACTCCTATTATTACACTATAAACGTTTAAAGTTTTTTTATCAAACATCTCACAATCAAATAGTACATCTTACCAAAAACCAACCTTCCGCTATGATCTGAATGACCTGATCAGATCCTGGGTACAACTGGTGATAAATTCTTCCAACGCATTTACGGCTACGGTTTCCTTTAACTCAAGCACTTTAGTATGCTTATTATAGGTCCAGTCGGTTAATGGGCACCCTTCAACACAGGGCGTATAGTTATATTTATAGTTCCCTGCTATCTCGTTATTCTTTACCATTATCAACCTGAATTCAATAGATGCACCGGTCTTTTTATAATCTATCGGCTGCACTTCGTCTGTACTTTTCCCCCCGCTAATAACCGTTATCTTATTGGTCGAGTACATCACTGTCGGGTTAATGCTTACTACTTCCAAAATCAGGTCGGTATTGGTTTCCTCGCCTATTTTAGAATAATCAGTCGATTTTGATTTGTCAATTATCTCATTAAACAATCCGCGGTCGCGCACACTAAAGCCCTCTTTTAAAAACTCTTTTTCAATGGCATTATACAGCACATCATTGTTCTGGGCAGTTTTTGTATTGCTGGTGGCTTTATCATTTGAATTAGGCACCCGCAATACAATTTTGGGCGATCTGTTACCTTTTAAATATTCCTTTAAATTGCCATTGGCATAAACATCATTTGGCAATCTTTGATATTTGATCATCATTATTGATGAACAGCCTGTACATATTAAAAAAGCCAGGATGGGCAGGTAAATTTTTTTCATGACGCTTAATTTGAGTTTGATCAATATAGTTTTAGGGTAATCACTTCATATAAAGATATACCATTAACAAAAAGCTATAAAGTCCCCAAATGGGTACTATAACGTCAGGCAGTAAGATATTAAGAATCAGCTAAATCGCCATTTAATAACGGCTTCGACGCGGTTTTGCACCTGCATTTTTTGGTAAATGTTTTTGATGTGCTTTTTAATAGCATGCGAGGTAACATCCAGGTCGGATGCTATTTCTTTAACCAGTTTGCCCTGGGCCATTAGGTCCAGAACCTGTTTTTCTCGTTCCGTAAAAATTTTATGCCCGTTTTGTTGCAACGGTTCCTGGAAATGCCTGATGATCTTTCGGGCAATGCCGGGACTCATGGGCGAGCCGCCGTTATGCACTTCCTTAATAGCGTTAATAATCACTTCGGGCGATGAACTTTTAAGCAAATAACCCGACGCACCGGCCTTTAAAGCTTCAAATATTTTTTCGTCTTCCTCAAAAACAGTAAGTACCAGGAACTGGATATTCGGGCAATCTGTTTTTAAACGTCTTATACACTCAATGCCGTTCAGGCCGGGTAACTGTATATCGGTTAATATTACATCAGGTAAAATTTCGGGAATTTCTTTTATAGCGGTTTCTGCGTCGCGCCAAGATCCGGCTAATTGAACTTCTCCACTTAAGCCCAGCAACGAGGCAATAGCAGCCCTGTAATTTTCAGTGTCCTCAATAAGCCCGGCTAATATCATTTTAACAACAGTTAAAAAAAATTGAAATGTACAGGTTGATTTACGATAAAGCAACTACCCGTTTGGGTACCCCGGTAATTTAAACTCAATACTTACAACGGCACCATCCTCATTAAAAAAACTAAATTTACCATCAATCTGATCCATTCTGGATTGCATATTTGTAACCCCGTTAGTAAAAGATTTATTGTTCATATTATTCGGAAAACCAGCCCCGTTATCTTTTATATAGATCTTCAGCTTACCTTGATCTATCTGTATATTTAATTCAACCCGGTTGGCATTGGCGTGTTTAATTACGTTGTTAAGCGCTTCTTTTATACACAAATAAATATTGCGCCGTATTACGCCTTTAAGTTCCACATCAGGTATATGGGCCGGAAAAACCAGGTTGGTATTATAAGATAACGGTTCAAATAATTGTGAAAAATATTGCCGTATAAAAACCAGCAGGTTTTCAAGCGTATCATTGCCGGGGTTTAATGACCATACTATCTCCTTCATTTGCGCTACCAGCTCATCACCAAGCAGCGCAACCCTTTCAATGTCAGGATATTCAATCATCCCGTTCATTTTTGATTTGAGCATGTTTACATAGATCAGCATGGTTGATAAGCCGGTACCAATATCATCATGCATATCACCACTTATACGCTGACGTTCGGTTTGTATGGCCAATTGTTTTTCGTAGGCCTGTTTATGTAGTTTTTGGTTGTTGCGGATGTGTAAAATAAGGTACGATACAATGGCGAGAAAGGTAAAAAAGATGATAACCACGTTAAGCAAAAGGCTTTTCTTTTCAGATTCTGCTTCTTTCAACTTTTGATGCTGGTTCAGCAACGCTATTTCTTTATCTTTTTTCTCGCTTTCAAAACTGCTGCGTACCTGCTCAACAGCACGGCTTGTTTTTTCGCTGATGATAGAATCTTTAAGTGCTGAATACAATTGCTGGTAGCGATAGGCGCTATCATACATTCTTTGTTTGGCATAAGTTTTTGAAAGAGCGCTGTAAGCATCGCGCATATCTTCCCTATGCAGTATAGTTTGCGAAATTGATAAACCCTTATTTAGAAACTGCATAGAAGGCGCATAATTTTTTAATGCCCCATATATCTCACCTATATTAATATAATAACTGGCAAGGTCATATTGATTATAAGAACGTGCATGGCGTCCATCTGTATAGTTAAGTCCGTCTGTCGCATATTGTAAGGCTAGTTGATAATTGCCCTGCAGCTTATAAACATTGCTAATTTTATATAAAGCATACGGAACGCGGTCTGCCTTAATTATACCGGCTTTATGATCCTTATCTCTTATATCAGCTTTTTTATAAATATTTAAAGCCGAAAACAGGTAATTGAGGGAGTTTTTGTAATCCTTATCCAATAAGTAAACATCAGCCATGCATATATAGGCATCAGTTAGGGTGGTTGGGTTGTCTAACTGCCTGGCAAGGTTTAAATACAACCGGTAATATTTAATAGATTCAGCGGCCTTTTCCTGTTTAAGGTAAATAAAGCCTAACTGATTATAATAATGCGCCAATTCTTCCTTGTCATTTTTCTGTTCAGCTACGGCTAATCCTTTTTGGGCAATGATCATGGCACCGGGATAATCGCCCAGGTAGTAGTACATGTTTAAAACAGAGGCGTACGTATAATTCTCGTCGGCGTATGAATGATTCATTTCTGCAACATTCATTGCTTCTTTATAATAACTAAGCGCTTCGAGATAATTTTTTTTTCCTACTTCGCTAACGCATCCAAACTTGGCAAGTGACATAACCAAACCATGTACATATTTTAGTTGAGTTGATAGCGTCAGCGCTTTTTGGGCAGAAACTAATGATGCTTTAAAATTGCTGTAGCGGTTTAGCGAATCTGAAAGTGATAAGTATAATGATACCTTATTGGTATCGTCCTTACTGGCTGCAATTCTTTTTTCAAGCCGCGCTATATCACTCTTTACAGACTGGGGTACCGCCTTAAAACAAATTAATAAAAAGCATAAACAAAACAGGCCTATACGTATATTCATGCCCAGGGGGATAATTGATTGAATATAAATAGAATATTTGATACACAGAAAATATTGACAGCGCGGCAACAGGCAAATTTTCCGTGCGTTTCTAAACTGCGATGCTTTTGAAGTTTCTGTTAACAATACGATACATTGTCAAAATTCTAACATATTAGTACCTAAAATCGCAAATAATTCATTTATTAGTTGCTTTAGCCTTAAAATCACCTACTTATACGTCATTTTTTAATACAATGACGTCGTAACACGCTTCCGTTGTAATTTTTAACAAAATTATATTATATTTTTGTGGCATATAATTCGGTTTAATGTTAATCACAATTGTTAAACGCGCACTTTTAGGTGTTTTTTGCGTGCTTTTTGTATTCCGGGGGTCGGCTCAACAAAAACTACTAAGTCTAAAAGATGCCGAGCAGATAGCTCTCTCTAATTATGGCACAATAAAGGCAAAAGCCAGCCAGCTTAATGCTTCAAAAGCCTTTTTAAATGAAACCCGTACAGAAGCCCTGCCCGACCTTAGTGTTTCGGCACAGCAAGACTATGGAACCGTAAACGGTCAAAACGGTCCGCTTTATGGCTATAAGGGATTGTCTACCGCTGCATCCGGCCCTGTGCTTGGCCAGCAAAACTGGAACGCTGCCTTTGGTGCCCTGTACCTTACCAATGCCAGCTGGGATTTCTTTTCCTTCGGCAAAGTGCGCGAAAAGATCAAAGTGCAAAACTCCATTGTAACCCGTGACTTGAGCGACCTTGAACAAGAGAAATTTCAACACGAAATACGGGTAGCCAGTACCTATTTAAATTTATTGGCAGCACAGCAGCTAAGCAAAGCCCAGCAGGATAATTTAAACCGCACCATTGATATTCAAAAAGTGGTTGTCGCCCGTGTAAAAAACGGCCTTAATCCGGGTGTAGACTCATCATTAGCTAATGCCGATGTTTCTAACGCCAAAATAGCGTTTACCAACGCGCAGCAAACCGTACAGGATCAAAGCAACCAACTAGCACAATACTTAGGCGTCGTTCCGCAAGATTTTGTATTGGATAGCGTATTTATTACCAAAACCCCACCAACTCCCGATCCGCAGCCGACACTGAATTTTGATAATCACCCTGAGCTAAACTATTTAAGGAACCGAATAGACGTAAGCGATGAGCAGGCAAAATACTTGCACACCTTCAGCTATCCAACCTTTAGTGCGTTTGGTCTTTACCAGGGACGTGGCTCCGGCTTTTTACCACAGTATAGCGTTAACCAGTCTGCTTCAAGCTATACAACCGGGTATGGTTATGGTGTTGATCCTACCCGTTTTAATTATTTATTCGGCGTTGGTATGATCTGGAATATTACAACGCCATTCAGGGTAAAGTACCAGGTACAATCGCAAAAATTTATATCGCAACAGTTTCATGATGAATATGAACTCATCAACCAGCAATTACGTGACCAGGAAATATTGGCCGTTACCCGCATAAACAACGCCTTAAAAAACTATCGCGAGGCACCTACCGAGGTAAAAGCGGCAACTGATGCTTATAATCAAAAATCGGCCCTGTACAAAAACGGGCTGTCAAATATTGTCGATTATACGGAGGCGCTTTTCACACTTAACCGTGCCGAAATTGATTTGGATATCACCCTTAACAATGTATGGCAGGCTTTACTGTCAAAGGCAGCAGCATCGGGCGATTTTAACATATTTATGAATAATTTTTAACAAGATACAGCGTAAAAAATGGGATTGATAAAAGGTGCGCTCAGAAGGCCAATTACTATACTTGTTATAGTAGCCGGTTTATTCTTTTTTGGTATTAACGCGATACGCAGTATTAAGATAGATATTTTCCCCGATCTTAACCTGCCGGTTATCTACATTTCACACCCATACGGTGGTTATACTCCGGATCAAATGGAGGCTTATTTTGGTAAGCAATATGTAAACTTGTTGTTGTATGTATCAGGGGTTAAAAGTATCGAAACCCGTAACATAAGCGGGTTAACGCTAATGAAACTTACCTTTTATGAAGGTACTAACATGGCGCAAGCAGCTGCCGAGGTTACGGCATATACTAATCGAGCGCAGGCCAGTTTTCCGCCTGGTTCGCAGCCACCATTTATTTTACGTTTTGATGCCAGTACACTTCCCGTCGGGCAGTTAGTATTAACCAGTCCGACGCGAAGTAATAACGAGTTGCTCGACCTGGCAAACGTTTATGTGCGATCTTCATTTACGTCTATACCCGGCTTGGTATCACCGGCTCCGTTTGGTGGTAACGTGCGTACAGTTGTTATTAAAGCCGATCCGCAATTACTGCGTTCGCACAACCTTACACCCGACCAATTGGTTGTCGCCCTGCGCGATAACAACCAAAACACACCTGCAGGTAACGTGCGTATTGGCGACTATAACTACCTGACGCCATCAAATACAACCATAAAAAAGATCTCTGATTTTGGCAATATTCCTTTGTATAGAAACGGTATTCAAACTGTGTTTTTGCATGATGTAGCCACTGTTGAAGATGGTGCCGATATTGCAACCAGCTATGCGCTGGTAAACGGCAAACGGTCGGTTTACCTGCCGGTAACCAAATCTGCCGATGCGTCTACATGGGATGTGGTACAAAACTTAAAAAAGAACATCCCGCGTTTCCAGGCATTATTGCCCGAGGATGTGAAAATATCATACGTATTTGACCAATCGGTATATGTAATAAACGCGGTAAAAAGTTTAGCCGAAGAAGGCGCGATAGGTGCGGTACTTACCGGCCTAATGGTATTGCTATTTTTGGGCGACAGGCGCGGCGCGTTAATTGTAATATTAACTATCCCAACCTGTATTATTTCAGGCATACTCTTCCTGTATCTTTTCCATCAAACTATAAATATCATGACGCTAAGCGGGCTTTCGCTGGCTATTGGTATTTTGGTGGATGAATCCACGGTAACAATCGAAAATATTCACCAGCATTTTAGTATGGGCAAACCCAAGGCATTAGCTATATGGGATGCCTGTAAAGAAATTGCCTTCCCTAAGTTGCTGATCCTGTTTTGTATCCTGGCGGTGTTTGCTCCGGCATTTACCATGAAAGGCATACCGGGCGCATTGTTCCTGCCTTTATCATTGGCTATTGGTTTCTCCATGATCACATCCTACATGCTGTCTCAAACCTTTGTGCCCATCCTGGCCAACTGGATAATGAAGAACGACCATGAGGATAAAAGCCATGCAGATGGTTATGCGATGGATGATGAAGGCGACCAATGGGAACAAAAGGAACTGGCTATAAAAAATGTAACCCAGGGTGGTGATTCCAAAAAACTGAAAGGCTTTGATAAATTCAGGGTGCGCTACCTCGCTTTGATCGATCGTATGATGGGTAGTAGAAAGATCATCGTATCCATTTACGCAATTGCAGCCCTGGCATTAGCATTTTTGCTGTTTAATATTATTGGGCGCGATGTATTGCCAAAGGTAAATTCGGGCACTTTCCAGGTCCGCCTGCGTGCTCCCGATGGTACAAGATTTGAACGTACCGAGGTGGTTACTTTAGATGCATTGCGTGTATTGGAAAAACTGGTAGGCAAAAACCACATTGCCGTAACTTCTGCATTGGCAGGCCAACACCCGGGCCAGTTTTCAACCAGCCCAATTTACCTGTTTATGGCCGGCCCGCAGGAAGCCGTATTACAGGTTAACTTAACCGAAGATTATAAAGAAAATCTTGACGACCTGAAAGAGCGTTTCAGGAAAGCCATGAGAGAAGCGGAGCCAGGCATTGCGCTTTCTTTCGAGCCGATAGAACTAACCGATAAAATATTAAGCCAGGGCTCCCCTACTCCCATTGAGGTGGCCATATCGGGCAAAAATAAAAAACAGAATATTGAGTATGCCTTTAAGGTATTGGATAAGCTAAAAAAGATACCTTACCTGCGCGATGTGCAAATAGGCCAATCTATAAAATACCCGGCCATCAACATTAATATTGACAGGGTAAGAGCTGCCGAACAAGGCGTTAGCATAAGCGATATATCCCGTTCATTAACAGCTTCAACCTCGTCATCCCGTTTTACGGAAAAGAATGTTTGGTTAGATGAAAAGCTGGGCTTAAGCTATTCGGTACAGGTAGAAGTACCCGAGTACCAAATGGCAAGCGTTAATGACATTGGGGAAATTCCGGTATTAAGCAACCAGGCGCGCCCCGTATTAAGTGACGTTGCCGATATTAAACAAGGAGTAACCTTTGGCGAAAATGACGACATCGGTTCTGTACCCATGCTATCCGTTACCGCTAATCTTAACCATAAAGATTTAGGTACCGCGGCAGACGATGTTCAAAAAGCCATCAACTCTTTAGGTAAACCTCCGCGCGGATTAACAATAGCTCCAAGAGGATTAACCCAAACATTAACCGATACCTTAGATAGCTTACAATCGGGCTTATTGGTAGCCGTAATTGTGATATTCTTAATGCTGGCGGCAAACTTCCAGTCGTTTAAAATGTCGTTTGTGGTATTATCAACCGTGCCTGCGGTATTATTCGGTTCGTTGCTATTGGTAAAATTAACCGGGGCAACGCTAAACCTGCAATCATACATGGGTATGATCATGTCAGTTGGTGTATCTATCTCAAATGCCGTGTTATTGATAACCAATGCCGAAGAATTGCGCAAGCATAACGGCAACGCGTTAAAGTCTGCCCGTGAAGCTGCTGCTCTGCGTGTTAGACCGATCCTGATGACCAGCTTAGCTATGATCGTAGGTATGATACCAATGGCGTCGGGTTTAGGCGAAGGCGGCGATCAGACATCGCCATTGGGCCGCGCGGTTATTGGTGGTTTATTTGCATCAACATTTGCAGCATTGCTTATATTACCATTGGTTTTTGCCTGGGTACAAGGTAAAACCACTACCGATTCTGTATCACTTGATCCTGAAGATGAAGAAAGTAAATTTTATGTCCCTTTGCATCACACCCAACATGATAAAAAATAAATACAGCACAGCAATAGCAACTTTGGCAATAGGCTTTAGCCTGTTAACCGCCTGTGGACCCGATAAAAAAGAACAAGCCGAGCAGCAGCAGGAACAACAAGCGGAAGCAGCTGTCGAAGTTCCTGCCGTTCAATTGGCACCCGTTGAAAAAGGAAAGTTAAACACATCTGTTGCCATACCCGGCGAATTAATACCTTATCAGCAGGTAGATATTTATGCCAAAATAAACAGCTATGTAAAAAAATTGAATGCCGATATAGGTTCACAGGTACACCAGGGGGAATTGCTGGCTACATTAGAAGCGCCCGAGATCAATTCGCAATTAGCCGAAGCGCAATCAAGAATAAAGCAACAACAAGCCGTTTACTATGCCAGCAAAGCTACTTACGATCGTTTGTTAAGCACCAGTAAAACTCCCGGTACCATTTCGCAAAACGATTTGGAGCAGGCAGAAGCAAAGAAAAATTCCGATTTGGCAAATGTAGAGGCTGCACAATCGGCTTATAAAGGCGTAGCAGCTAATTTGGCTTATTTAGAGATACGCGCGCCGTTTGATGGTGTTATCTCTACCCGTAACGTCAATTTGGGCGCATACGTTGGCCCGGGCGGCAAAAACAGCGACCCATTATTTGTTTTGCAAGATCAAACCAGGTTACGTTTAGTGGTATCGGTACCCGAAAGCAATACAAGCGAACTAAGCAATAAAGAATTTGTAACCTTTACTGTACGATCATTACCCGGTCAAACATTCAGGGCACAAATTAAACGTTTGGCTGGCGCATTAGATGAAAAACTGCGTTCTGAACGTTTGGAAATGGACGTTTTCAATAAAGACAAAAAACTACTGCCACATATGTATGCCGATGTAAATGTTGGCGTTCCGTCAAACGACAGCACTTTCATTGTACCTAAAACTGCCGTAGTAACATCAACAGAAAAAGTATTTGTAATACGCGTAACCGACCATAAAGCCGAATGGGTGCCTGTACAAAAAGGCTTGCAGGCAGGCGATAAAATGGAAGTATTCGGCAAACTTAAAAAAGGCGACCAGGTAGTTAAAAGCGCTACCGACGAAATTCGCGACGGATCTACAGTAAAAGATACGGAGGCAACTGCTACACCGGCAGAAAAAACTGATAGCGCGCGTAAAAAAAAGTAATTACTGTATAAAGTTATTCTCTTGACGTTTGCTACTTCGCTATATTGGTAGCGGTAGATAAATAGTATTTCCCAGTAGTTGGACTTTTATAAGAAGAATACCAAATTTCATTGACGAGATAATATACATATTGGTCAAGATTGATAGAAGGATAAACTCCGGTCAAATGGAGGGTCTTTGTTTTACCTATTTTATCATCATAAAATTCAAATTTCCCGTCAACGTGTTTAATTTCATTATAAAACACTTTCTTGTCTCTATCGAATTTTAAATCGAATTTGGCGGTTTTATTAAAGCTCTTATCACCTTTATTATTTGAACTTAACATGTCATTCACAGTTATGGCTAATTGATAGTTATCAATATTTTTCCCTTTTAATTTTAGGTGTAAATTATACAATCCATATTTACCTACATCGGTATATTCATTAATGCATAAAATATCCATTACAATACGGAATTTTCCGTTTTCTACACCCAAGATGAGTACGTTGTCAAATCCTTGATCAGAGCCTCCACGGGGACTATATACAATCTCTAAAAGGTCGTTACTTAGGTGGTGTACTTTAGCCAAGGCTGTAAAATCTGCTATTGCCAGTTTATCACCGGGCATATCGATATGGAATATATGCCCGCTAAAAGGTTTTTCCCATAAGCTTATTTTAGCAATTCGGTCATCAAATGACCGAATTGTATAAGTCATAATATCATATGATACCGAATCGCCTTCAAAGATGGTTTTTTTGTGAACTACTGAGGATGCCTCGCGCTCTATATCTTTTTCCGCTTTAGCTTCGCTTTCAGGAGTAACATTTAAATAGCGCCAAAGCTGAGCATTTGCGGTATTATTACCGACATACAAAATAAAAAATAAAAAAATAGTTGTTATTCGGCTTACAAAGGTCACGGTCAAAGAAATTGATGCTTAAATTTAGAAATTAAGTATCAATAAAACTGTTAGTTACAATAATAATTACTGCAACTTCTTCAAAATCCCTGCACCTACTGCATCCGTACTTGCGGCGGCATTTGATAGCACAATTACAGCTAGTTTTTTGTCTTTATTAAAAGCTAAAAAGCTACTGCTGCCATATGTGCCGCCATTATGAAAGTAATAGCTAACACCATTAACCACAATAATATGCCACGCTAAGCCCAGTTTGGGTTCTTTGGTAAAGGTTATTTCGTGGGTTAATTTCAAAACCTTAGCAAGTGGCGTATTGGCGTCATCGTTCAAATTGGCTTTGGCGTAAAGCACCAAATCGTCTATGTCAGATCGCAACGAACCACATGATGCCAGCGCATCAAAATCCCATGGTGGTGTTGGTTTGCCATCTTCGCTATAAACCGTTACAAAACGATTGGTTAGCATTGGGTACACATGCTGTACGGTGCTTTTCATTCCCAACGGCCCGGTAACTACATCGGCCACTAATTGCTCGAATGATTTTCCGCTTATCCGTTCTAAAATAGTACCCAGCAACCCGACGGCTAAATTAGAATACGCATATTTTTCGCCGGGTTTGGTAACCAGCGTGCAGGTTTTAAGGTAAGCGAATAATAGCTGTTTATTATAGTTTTTATACGGATTAAGCTTATTGTAATCTTTTTGATCGCCAAAATTATCAGGTAACGACGGCAAACCCGATGTATGGTTACTCAAGCTCACAACGGTAACGTCTTTCAACGCGGGATTCGCCGCAACCGAATCTGGCAGATATTTGGTTATCGGGTCGGTTAGTTTTATTTTTCCGGCATTAACATAGCTGGCTAAAATTGCAGCTGTAAATGTTTTGGTGATAGAGCCTATCTCGTACACAGTTTCAGCATTTGGTAACTGTCCACCCATTCGCATTGTTTCGCCGTAATTATATAGGCTAACCTGCCCGTTTTTAATAACAGCTATACTTAACCCAACCGTATTTAATTTTTGAATATACGGCCTCGCAACAGAATCAACCTGCCTGTCTTGCACAGTTTTTAACGGGTTCGATGTAGGTATAATTTCCAACTTATCCGGCGATTCAATTTTAAACGGCTTAAAATAAAACAGGTCCAGTTTATCTTTTTCATCAAGGCTTAACAAAACTTCCATCGTCAGCGTTTCAAACTGAACTTTATAGGTAGCGGTTTTATTATTTAAGAAACTGGTTAGCGTAGCCCGCTTGATAACACCCAGCGGAAAAAGCTGCTGATTGGCAACGGAACGAAACGCATCGAGCGATAATGCTTTTTTGAAAGCTTCACCTGTAAGCGCGTAAATACCATCGGCGTTTTTATCCTTTAAATTCTGGCTTACCAGTGTAAATATGGAATCTGTTTTTTGTTGTTGCCTGCTTTGGGCCAAAGTGCTTTTAGATATTAAATTTATTAATATTATAATTAAAACAGGGAAGATGACCTTATATCGCATAATTAACATGTCGAATATAAACTTAAAAAAGTAAAAGTTTATTGTATATATCAATACGAGTAAATAATTGTATTTTAGGTACACAAATAATGTATAACCAAAGCCAATAAAACCTGCACATTGAACAAGGCCGAACTATCCCCCGCTAATAAACTTGCATCGAATAAATATTTCCTTATTGCATTGGGTTTATTGAACGCATTGGCGTTTACCCTGTTGCTTTGTGGATTAAGCTTATTGGCGGGCCTTACAATTTCAAAATGGCAATTTCCATTGGCCTGTTTTCTTGCATTAATAGTTAATTATTTTGCTGCAAAGTTTTGTATGGGCGAAAAGGCAAATTCATCCTTTTTAAAAAACAGTGTGGTTATAGTTGGGTGGATAATTGGGCTTATTCTTTGTTGTGGTTATTTTTATGATGTATCCTATGATGGGCAATGGTACCACCAGGAAACTGTGCTTCAATTAAAGAATGGATATAATCCGGTATACCAAAACCTTCCCGTGCCGGCAGATGAATTGGCGAATACTAACACTGCGCTATGGTGTTCTGGCCCCGACCCGATAGCTAACTATGTAAAGCCTGATAAACCCGTTGTAAATATAAAGTTCCTTGCTGTAAATTATTTTAGCAAAGGGTCTGAAATTATTGAAGCGGCCATTTATAAAATGACTAACCGAATTGAAACCGGGAAGGCTGTAAATGGAATGATGATAATGGCATCGTTCTTTTTATGCCTTTCACTGTTATATAAAATAGATCGTATTGGTAAATATAAAAAATGGCTGCTGGCAATTTTACTTTCCTTTAATCCAATTGCTGTTACCCAACTGCTTGGCTTTTGTGTAGACGGCAATATGGCCTGTTTGCTATTATGCTTGTTGGTTATTAGTTGTTTATTATTTATTGAAATGAATACCTACTACCTGTTTTTGCTGGGCAGCATAATCATTATGTTGGTAAATATTAAATTTACAAGTTTAATATTTACCGGTATATACGGTATAGCACTGGTAGTTGTTTTGTTGGCTTATAAAAAAATAGCAGTTCTTAAAAAGGTACTTATTGCAGGCATATTTTCGGCCGTCGTGGGCATAGTTTGTTGTGGCTTTAATCCATATATTACTAATGTTATCAAAAAGCACAACGTATTTTATGGCTCGGATGATGTTCGTGCGGTTACAGAAACATTAGAACCAGCGCTATTCAGAAATCATAACAGTATAGAAACATTTATATTATCTCTTTCGGCACACCAGGGTTGGAATTCGGCCAATAAAAAAACTGTCTGGCAAATCCCCAAAATACCATTTACTTTCAACAAGGAGGATATTTTAGACGCTAAAGATGGACAGCAGGAACTTTCTGCCTTCGGCCCTTTTTTTAGCGGGGCATTACTTATATCGATAGCTATTTTTATACTTGCTTTTATTAAATTTAGGGCAACCCGCGCATTTAAATATGCTGCCGGAGCGATATTAGTTACGCTCTTTACCGTATTGATCACTCCCTATTCATGGTGGGCGCGGTATGTGCCGCAATTTTGGCTTATACCTGTAATTATACTATCCCTCTCAGAAATACTATTTATTAATAGTAAAAAAGTTATTAAAAATCTGCTTTATGTGGCCCTTGGATTAAATGTGGCCTGGGCGTTGTTAAGTATTGTATTCAATGTGTTTAGCACGGCTCGTATCAATTACCAAATGGAGCAGTTAAAAGCCCTTAATAAGCCAATTATTATTGAATATTGTATGTATGAAAGCTTTAAAAGCAACCAGGCACGGTTTGACGAATGGGGCATACCATATATCGAAAAAAATGTTACCGGCACTCATGTATATAATGTCGAAGGCGGCTCTAGTACAAGATTTGAAACCCCGGTTGAATTACCGCAGTTGCCAAAGCCTTTTTTAATGAGGTTAAGCCAACATTTACAGGGAAACAAGTAATACAGAATAACAATTACTGCGTTGTTTGTCCTGCTAACAGGAATAAGACAGCCATACGTATAGCTACCCCGTTTTCAACCTGGTCTAGTATAATAGATTGTTTGCTGTCTGCAACGTCACTGGTAATTTCAACACCGCGGTTTATAGGGCCAGGGTGCATTACGGTTATTTCCTTATCAAGCGAGTTTAAAATATCTTTATTCAGCCCATACAGCATGGTGTATTCGCGTAGCGATGGAAAGTATTTAATATCCTGTCTTTCCAGTTGTATGCGCAGCATATTGGCTACGTCGCACCAGTTAAGCGCTTTTCGCAGGTCGTGCTCCACCAGCACACCTAATGATCCAATATATTTAGGAATAAGCGTTGTAGGCCCGCAAACCATTACTTCGGCGCCCAATTGTTTAAGGCATAAAATGTTGGAAAGCGCAACCCGCGAGTGCAGTATATCGCCTACAATAACCACTTTTTTGCCTGCCACATCGCCATATTTTTCGCGGATAGAAAAGGCATCGAGCAGTGCTTGCGTAGGGTGTTCATGCGCGCCGTCGCCGGCATTAACTATTTGCGCTTTTACATGTTTTGCTAAAAATATACCTGCCCCGGCATAAGGATGGCGCATTACCACCATATCCACCTTCATGGCCAAAATATTGTTTACTGTATCTATCAGCGTCTCGCCTTTACTTACTGATGAAGACGAGGCGGCGAAGTTTACCACATCGGCAGATAACCTTTTCTCTGCCAGTTCAAACGACAAACGGGTACGGGTAGAGTTTTCAAAGAAAATATTGGCAATAGTAACATCACGCAGCGAAGGCACCTTTTTTATCGGGCGGTTCAAAACCGTTTTAAAGTTATCAGCTGTCTCGAAAATCAGCTCGATATCATTACGGTTTAAATCTTTTATTCCCAGTAAGTGACGCGTACTTAGTCCTGCCATTTGTTTTTATTTATTCTATTATACTCCGCCGTCATTGCGAGGAACGAAGCAATCTCTGCATTTGCTAATCCGCCATTCAAGTTCGCCGCCTATCTGTTCAGAGATTGCTTCGTTCCTCGCAATGACGATTTATTATTTTATATTTTTATATCCGAAATCGAAAATCCGATATCCGATATCATTTTGCATCCGACACCAACAAAATCCTGTCTTCTCCATCCGTTTCTTTCCAGCTAACCACAACTTTTTGCGATGCAATGGAATCCACTTCAATCCCCACATAATCAGCTGCAACAGGTATATGGCGCGAGTAGCGGCGGTCAACCAGTGCCAACAGTTCCACTTTTTCGGGCCTTCCAAAAGCAAGCATGGCATCCATGGCGGCGCGTATAGTGCGGCCGGTCCACAACACATCGTCCATCATCACAACCTTTTTGCCTTCAATAATAAAATCTATTTTAGTTTGATTGGGTACCAATTGCGATTCCCGCCTGCGGAAATCGTCCCTGTAAAAAGTTATATCCAGGTCGCCCTGCTCTATTTTACTATCCGGTAATATTTTACGTAATTCTTCGGCAACCCTTCGGGCCAAATAAATACCCCTTGGTTGTATGCCAATTAAAACAGATTCAGAAAAATCGTTATGATTTTCAATTAATTGACGACATAAACGCTGTATAGTGATTTGAAATTTTTGACCGTCGAGCAGCGTGAGGTTTTGCATCGTTTGGGTGGATTTGGGCAAAGGTAATATTTTTTAGTGATTAGTTAACAGAGATTTATTTTCAATTATATGTGTATATTAAACCAGTTTTTTACCTGACTCGAACAATTATGAAACTGATCTCTAAAACCATCTTTGCAGCAGCTTTGGCATGCACCTTTGCCGCACCCGCCTTTTCACAAACCGAAAGCGATGCCGGCAAATTACCTACTGATTATTTAACAAAAGAATTTCATGCAGGGCGCCGACAGGCATTGCGTAATTTGATGCCCGCAAATTCGGTAGCAGTAGTATTTGCCTATCCCGAGCGCGTATTTTCTAAAGATGTAAATTATGTATATCATCCAAACCCTGATCTATATTATTTTTCAGGCTATAAAGAGCCCGATGCGGTTTTACTGGTATTTAAAGACATGCAAACCGATGGCGAGGGCCGTTACAACGAAATGATATTTGTGCGTCGCCGCGATCCCGCGCGGGAATCTTGGACAGGCCGCAGGTTAGGCGCCGAAGGTGTAAAAGCTCAATTGGGCTTTACCCGTGTTTATACCAGCGACGCGTTTGCAAATTCTACTATAGACTTTAAAAAGTTTAGCGAAGTAATATCTGATCGGTTACCTGACGACGCAAGCGGTGATTTAAAGGGCTTGATAAGCAGTTTTAAAAGTAAAGCGCCAACTATAAATACTGCCGATTTTGCCACATTTACCAATACTTTACGCGGCGTAAAAACCCCTGAAGAGTTGGTGTTACTGAAAAAATCTGTTGAAATATCAAGTATTGCCCATGCCGAGGCTATGCGGGCGGTAAAACCCAGTATGTCTGAACGTGAGTTGGCAGGTATAATGCTGTATGTTCACAGCAAGTATAATGCTGAGGGCGAAGGTTATCCGCCAATTGTTGGCTCAGGTGCCAATGGCTGTATTTTGCACTACGAAGAAAATAATTCGTTAGAGGTAAAAAATCAATTAGTGCTCATGGACGTTGCAGCAGAATATCATGGCTATTCGGCCGATGTAACCCGCACATTTCCGGCCAACGGCAAGTTTACCGAGGAACAGAAAGCCATTTACCAAATAGTATATGACGCGCAGGAAGAAGTATTTAAATTGTGCAAAGACGGTGTAAAAGCCGGCGACCTGGGCACCAAAGCCAGCGAGGTGCTTGCCGCAGGATTGATGAAATTGGGTATTATTAAAGACGCCAAAGAACTGCGTACGTATTATGCGCACGGGGTATCGCACCAGTTAGGTTTGGATGTACATGATAAAGGCGGTAGCCGCGGCGGCAACTTACTGGCAGGAATGGTTGTAACTGTTGAACCGGGCATTTATATACCTGCAGGCAGCCCTTGCGATAAAAAATGGTGGAACATTGGCGTGCGCATTGAAGACGATGTTTTAATAGGCAAAACCGAAGGCACAGTATTATCTATAGATGCCCCACGCAAATGGCAAGACGTAGAAAAAACCATTGCCGAAAAAAGCATTTTTGACGCGGTGAAATTACCGGAGTTGAAGTAGAGATTGCCATAAGCAATATATTGATCTTTAGCCTGCTATGAACGTTCATAGCAGGCTATTTTTAAACAATATAAATGCAATGATTAAGCTAAATATCGGTATCGCATGAAAAAACTGAACTTTTTCTTACTTAACTTATTTATTCTTTCTTTTTCATGTACCGGATATTGTCAATTTTTATCTAATACCCTCTTTTTAGATAGAGCAGCGATCAATAAATATCATATAGATACTATTAAAGTGTTCGACCCTCCAATAGATTCAAACCAAGTTGATAGTGGTTATACTGAATATCATTTTCAACAAGGGTTACTTGTTGATGAACAAACATTTAATACTGAGATGAGAGGATTTGTGGGTTATGCCTACGATAGCAAAATGCAGCTTACTGATATTTGCACTCAGGATGACATCACTGGTCATCAATGTAATTTTGAACATTATAAATATTTAAATGGAAAGGTGCAACTAACGCTTACCGGGGTCAGTGGCTGGAGTAATATTAAATCAGTAAGCTTGATTTCAGGTTTGGCAAGATGGTTTTATTATCCCGATGGGCGCATTAAATATTTAAATGAATATTGGCTGCATGAAATTGACGAAAACGAGATTGCTGATCTCAAATTCCAAAGGCTTATGAAGATGCCTGAGTCTGCTAAACACCCATTCTTAGTGCGCCCAAACGATCTGCTCAATCCTTCGAAGCATTATTTTATTACTTATCAGGATTATATACTTGGTGATTATTGGGATGTTAATAATACAACTGATACTTTAGAAGTAAGAAAAATGCAACGGCTCAAGGCATCCGGGTTTGATAGTTTTGGCAAAAAAACCTATCCCGATAAAGTTTATCAGCAGGTTATTGCAGACAATAATGCAGGTGACACTAAAAGTGAAACTATCTTAGTAAATGGCAAATCTTTAAAATCTTTTTTATTAAAAATAGGTAAGTCTGATACAAAATTTATAATTCTAAAGCAGGCAGAGGATCGCTACGTTTTTTATAAAATCATTTAGAATTGGTTTCCTTTTTCATAAATACATCACCGTTTAAACAAAACAGCGATAAAACTTATGATCGGCAATTAAAAGCATTTCTTTGTCGCCATTGCTGTCGCCGTAGGCATAAAGCTCGTAGTTTTCAAAGTCGGGTAAATGGGTTCGTAAACGGTTTACTTTTTCGGGGCCATGACAATTTTTAGATTGAAATTTCCCGGTTATACGGCCATCTATCACTTCTATTTGTGTAGCCAGTACGGTATTAATGCCCATTTTGGTGGCCCACGGTATTATCCAATTTTCTACCGATGCGCTTATAATAATCACTTCGTGACCCATTTGTTGGTGCCACTTTATTTTTTTAATAGCATCGGGGTTAACCATTGCATTTATTTTGGGGATAAAGTCAACGCATACTTTGTTAAAATCGTCCAATCGCCATCCTTTAAAAAATGCAGTAAACACTTTTTCTTTTGCGGCAAAATTGGGCATTAGTTTTAAAGCGTACAATGCAAAGTATGGCACCGCTTTTATAGAACCATAAACCATACGGCTAAAAGGCACAGCGTGCTTTATAAAATCAAACAAGCTATCGTGTTTAATAATAGTGCCGTCAAAATCAAAGGCGGCTACCTTTCTGACTTTATTATTTACACTTTCATCGCTCATAACTTAATATATATAATAGCGATGAATGAGAGTATCCAGCCCAAAATTATTACTTGTAGAAACCTATTTTTTAATAACACCATGGTCGGGTTACCGCTTATGTGCCAAACCAACGTAAGCTGCAGGTAGCGTAACATACCCAATATAACAAAGAAAGATGTTAGATAAACATTGTCGCCAAATCGGGCAACAATCTCTGGCGAGGTACAATACATAATATAACATACAATAACAACGGTAGCCATTACTGTTATAGATACATTCAAAAATTCAAAGTTATAGCTTTGAATATTCTTCCTGGTTTTATTGCCCGTTTCATTAAAATTAATTACATCGTCCCGCCTTTTTGCCAATGCCAGGAAAAGGGCAAAAACAAAGGTCATTAATATTATCCAGTGCGATAATATAGTATTGGTTACAGCACCTCCAATTAATATCCTGAATACAAAACCCAGCGCAATAATCACCACATCTAAAATAGATACGTTCTTTAACTTAACGCTATATAATATGTTCTGCAACAAATAAAGACCGGCAATAAGCGTAGCCACCGGACTTTTAATGACAAACACAAACAAGCCTATACTTGCCATTAATAAAATGGCTATTAAAAAAACGCTTTCCCTAATAGTTACTTCTTTATTGGCTATTGGGCGTTTACTTTTAACCGGGTGCAGCCTGTCGGCTTCTGCATCTACCAGGTCGTTAAACACATAAACGGCGCTTGCCAGCATAGAGAATGCTATAAATGCTAAGAAGCCTTGTTCCAAAACAACCCAATCCCTTAGTTTAAGTGCAAAAAACGATGGAAGGAAAATGAAAAGGTTTTTCACCCATTGGTGAATTCGCAGTAGCTTGATAAAGGAAAGGATTTTTTTCATTACGTATTCAATAATAGAAATAATTAACGGATAAATTATTATGCTATTATTTTATAATGAAAAAAGCCCCGTCAATTACTTAACGGGGCTTTAAGAGAATAATTATTTAAAGCTTATTTTGCTTCTTCTTCAGATGAAGTTGTTTCTGCTTTTTTAGCTGCGGCCTTTTTTACAGCAGCTTTGCTTTCTGCACCTTCCATTTGCTCTTTCAACTGTGCAAGTACGCTCAAATCGCCTAAAGTTGATTTTTCAACCGAATCTTTCACTTTCTTCACCGCGTTATTAGCAGATTTTGCTTCTTTTTTACGGTTTTCAAACTCTTGCACACGGGCATCAGCGCGGGCTTCTTCCCAAATACGAGCATGTGAAATAACGATACGTTTGTTTTCTTTGTTAAATTCAATGATCTTGAATTCAGCAACTTCGTCAGCTTTTAAGCTTTTGCCGTCTTCTTTAACCAGGTGTTTGGTTGGCACAAAGCCTTCAACACCATAAGGTAAAGCAACAATAGCGCCTTTATCAGTTACCTTTAACACGGTACCTTCATGTATTGAATCAATAGTGAAGATAGTTTCAAAAGTATCCCAAGGGTTTTCTTCTAATTGTTTGTGACCCAAGCTCAGTTTACGGTTCTCAATATCAAGCTCTAAAACAACCACGTTTAATTTTTCACCAACTTTAGTGAATTCGTTAGGGTGGTTAATTTTTTTAGACCATGAAAGGTCAGAGATGTGAATCAATCCGTCAATGCCGTCTTCCAGTTCAACAAACACGCCAAAGTTGGTCATGTTTTTAACGGTGGCTACGTGTTGTGTACCAACAGCGTATTTTTCGCCGGCATTTTGCCATGGATCAGGCGTTAATTGCTTAATGCCTAATGACATTTTGCGCTCTTCGCGATCTAAGGTTAATACTTGAGCTTCTATTTCGTCGCCAACTTTCAGGAATTCCTGTGGATTGCGCAGGTTTTGAGACCATGACATTTCTGACACGTGGATCAAACCTTCAACACCCGGGATAATTTCTAAGAAAGCGCCATAATCTGCAACAGTTACTATGCGGCCCTTAACTTTAGAACCAACAACGATTTTCTCGTCAAGGTTTTGCCAAGGATGCGGAGTTAATTGTTTTAAGCCAAGAGCGATACGTTTTTTCTCGTCATCAAAGTCAAGCACAACCACGTTGATCTTCTGATCTAATGAAAGCACTTCTCTTGGATGTTCTATACGTCCCCATGAAATATCGGTAATGTGTAATAAACCGTCAACGCCACCTAAGTCAATGAATACACCAAAGTCGGTAATGTTTTTAACAGTTCCTTCCAACACTTGTCCTTTTTCAAGTTTGGCAACAATTTCTGTTTTTTGGTTTTCCAAATCGTCCTCGATCAGCACTTTGTGCGATACCACTACGTTTTTAAACTCGTGGTTGATCTTAACAACTTTAAATTCCATTGTTTTGCCCACATAAACGTCATAATCCCTGATAGGTTTAATGTCAATTTGTGAACCTGGTAAGAAGGCTTCAACGCCCATTATATCTACGATCAAACCACCTTTAGTTCTGCTCTTAACAAAACCGGTGATAATTTCGTCATTATCCAATGCTGAATTGATTCTTTCCCATGATTTTTGAGTTTTTGCACGTTTACGTGAAAGCACCAACTGTCCGTTAGCATCTTCCTGCGATTCAACAAATACATCAACTGTGTCACCTATTTTCAAATCAGGTGTATCACGGAATTCAGATACAGATACTAAACCGTCAGATTTAAAGCCAACGTTTAATACTACATCTTTACTGTTAACATTAACAACAGTACCCGTGATAATTTCGCCCTTGGTGATTGAACTGAAAGTTCCATCATACAATTTTTCCATTTTCTCACGTTCGCTGTCGCTGTAGTTACCAAATTTTTTGTCATCAGCGTCCCAGTCGAAATCTTCGCGCTGTGGTGCTGTTGCAACTTTTGATTTGATCTCTTCAATAGAGATCGAGTCTGCTTCAGACTCAATAGTTTCTTTTTCGGTGGTGGCGGTCACTGTTCCCAGTTCGGCTTCCTTTGCCTTCAATTCTTTTTCTGCTTCTTGTTTTTTTGCCATTAAATAATTTTTCTCCTTTTCCCAATTTTCTAATTGGGACTGCAAAGGTAGGGATATAATTTTATTACAAAAAAATTTATTTAGTCTTAAATGCTGATTTTTAAGCGTTTTTGTAACGAAAAGGATAGGTTTTTTACTTTTTAGCTGTTTTTGTACCGGGTAGATCTTCAGTATTCAGTTACATTTAACGTTTCATTGTAAATTCTTCTTCGCCACGATACGGTTGCTCTATTGAGGTTGCATGTATTATTAAACTTGATGTGGTAAGGTTTTTTATAAAATAGTGTATCTCATTTTGGTCTATATCTCTTTTAACATATAACGAATCGCCTATTATATGATACTTTCCATAATTAAACACGTTTGTGGTGCTTTGCGGCTTTTCAATAAATGTCCCGTCAGCATCAAACTCAAAATAACTTAATGGGTCTAATGCTGTAGTGTAATCGCTATGGTTTGTTAATACATTGTTTGTATAGCTATCATAAGTTTGTTCAACCCAAAACCATTTCCCTACAATTGAGCCGGGACTATTGTCTTTTTTACAAGAGGTAAATGCAATAATGAAAATTAATATTAAAACAGGTAAGGCATATTTCATAAAGTTGAACTATCTTTTTGGGCCAAAGATATAATATCGAGATAAAATTTACAGGCTAATTAATTTTTCTTCTATCTCATTGAAAACCGACATAAAGTCGCTCAAAATAGTCTTGCGATAATTGGATAGTATATGATCCATGGCAGCTTCATGGGCGGGCGTAAACGGGTTTTGCCATACCCTCATACATATCCGTTTTAGCGCGTAAGATATCTGCCCTGTTTCGGCGTAACTATGCAGGTAACTATCTTTCTTAAATCGTTCAAAAAAGGTAAAAAAACGGGTAGTGTCTTTCAACCCTGCAAAGGTTAAGAATTCTTGTATAACTGCGTGGTCGCAGCCTTGCATGTGGTCATAAAAATCGTCCGCTGATATTTTATGGGTGGTAAGCAACAGGTTATCCAGTATCAACTCAATTGCTATATGTCCCAAAAAAAATGGCTTAACCGGCGACCCTTCAATAGCCGGAGTCAATAATTCTTTAAGGCGGTGCGAATGTGTAAGAAAAAAATCAGACGAATGGAAGTAGCGGTCTACCGCCAAATGCTTGTTCCATCCGTTTATAATAAAATTGACTGATGGATTGGTATGCTGCAATTTTTCGGGATGAAGTACAATCGTTTTATCGGCATTTTTCAAAAGGTCGGGCAGTACTGTTCCCAAAGTATGGTAGCAGTTAGTTACTTCTCTGTCGAAATAGTAATGCGATAAAAAATTCATAAGTATTGTCAGCTATGCACAAAATACAATTTTTATACGATTTGCGCCGCATTGTGTTGTCAAAAAAAGAGTTTTTACACTATTCTGTTATCTTTGCCATCCCGATTGATACGGGGATTTAAGATAGAACACGATGAATTTTGTTGAAGAATTACGCTGGCGGGGCATGTTGCATGATATTATGCCCGGAACTGAAGATTTACTAAATAAAGGTATGGCTTCGGGATATATTGGCTTTGACCCTACTGCCGATTCGTTGCATGTGGGCAGCCTGGCGCAAATAATGACCCTCATACACTTTCAACGCGCCGGCCATAAACCGTTTGCATTGGTAGGGGGCGCTACCGGCATGGTTGGCGATCCGTCGGGTAAATCTGCCGAGCGTAATTTACTGTCTGAAGATGTTTTGCAGCATAATTTGAATGGCATAAAAAACCAGCTGGAAAAATTCCTTGATTTTAACAGCGGCGTCAACAGTGCCCAAATGGTTAACAATTACGATTGGTTCAAAGATTTTTCGTTCCTCAATTTTATCCGCGATGTAGGTAAGCACATCACGGTAAACTATATGATGGCTAAAGATTCGGTTAAAAACCGTATCAGCGGCGATACCGGCATGTCATTCACCGAGTTTACTTACCAGTTGGTGCAGGGCTATGATTTTTACTATTTATGGAAAAACCATAACTGCGTGCTGCAAATGGGCGGCAGCGATCAATGGGGGAATATTGTTACGGGTACCGAGTTAATTCGCCGTAAAGATGCGGGTGAAGCGTATGCACTAACCACCCAACTCATCAAAAAATCCGACGGTAGCAAGTTTGGCAAAACCGAAGGCGGCAATATCTGGCTTGATCCGGCTAAAACATCTCCATATAAATTTTACCAGTTTTGGTTAAATACCAGCGATGCCGATGCCAAAACGTACATCCGCATATTTACTTTGTTTGATCAGCAAACTATTGAAAGCCTGGAAGCCGAACATGATCCTGCCCCGCATTTGCGTGTTTTGCAAAAAGCATTGGCAAAAGATATTACCATACGCGTGCATGGCGAAGCCGAATATGAAAAGGCCATTAAATCGTCCGAGTTTTTATTTGGCAATACTGGTATTGAGTTTTTAAATGAGCTAAGTGATGATGAGGTTATCGGCGTATTTGATGGCCTGCCAAACTATACCGTTAGCCTGAACGATCTGCAACAAGGCATAAACGCTACCGACCTATTAGCTGCACACACCACAGTTTTCCCATCAAAAGGCGAAGCAAAAAAAAATGATACAAGGCGGTGGTGTTGCTATTAATAAGTTAAAAATAAATACGCCGGAAGATAACTATACCGTTGATAACCTGATCAATAATAAATTCCTTATCGTACAAAAAGGCAAA
>Ga0206854_1016_pt1 | contig 57410 bp, 41 predicted proteins | sample Alteio_BWOrgCont_50_FD_152870 | JGI IMG/M metagenome (GOLD analysis project Ga0206854, IMG submission 152870) | Enriched cells from forest soil in Barre Woods Harvard Forest LTER site, Petersham, Massachusetts, United States -... | ecosystem: Environmental > Terrestrial > Soil > Temperate forest >...
CAATCTCACCATCATTGGCTGTAACGCGGACACAATAATTAGGGGCTTTGCTTTTTTTGTATTGATTCACCAGGTCGCGCACGGCTGCTGCATGGTCTTGTGTTGCACAAAATATGATAGCCTTTTCGTTCTGATCGGCCTCGTCCATATAGATCTTAGCGCGCTTGGCCTCGCGTTCTTTTATCTCGATTATCTTATTAAAATCAGCTTCCTTATATAATTTACCTTCTTCTATTTCACCCTCGATCACCTGGTCATCGCTGGTATACAGGTAATCATCTAACGTGGTTTTTATACGTTTAACTTTAAACGGTGTTAAGAAACCATCATTAATACCTTCTTTGAGCGAATAAATGTAAACCGGTTCACCAAAATATTGGTAGGTATCTACATTATCTTTACGCTTAGGCGTCGCCGTTAATCCCAGTTGTACGGCAGGCGAAAAATATTCTAATATGCCGCGCCAGTTGCCCTCATCATTAGCGCCGCCACGATGACATTCATCTATAATAATGAAATCGAAATAGTCTGCCGGGTAAGCGCCAAAGTACGGTGCCGGTTTGCCGTCCTTATCCGTACCGCTCATAAACGTTTGGAAGATGGTAAAGAAGATGCTGCCATTTGTGGGCACGCTCCCTGTTTTAGTTATTTCTTTTGGTTTTATCCTAACCAGCGCATCTTCGGGGAAAGCAGAAAATGAATTATAGGCTTGGTCGGCTAATATGTTTCTATCGGCTAAAAATAAAATACGTGGACGGCGACTACCATCACGTTTTAAATTCCACCGCGTTTGGAATAATTTCCATGCTATTTGGAACGCGATAGCTGTTTTACCTGTACCGGTTGCCAGCGTTAATAATATGCGTTGTTTATTATTTGCGACTGCTTCAAGCGTATTTTCAACCGCTATTTCCTGATAATAACGCAATTGCCAGCTACCGCTTTTATCTTCAAATGGTACGGCCGCAAACTTTTCGCGCCACTCGTTTTGTACCGCAAATGTTTTATCCCAAAGTTCATCGGGTGTAAAATAATTGCTTACTAAACTTTCAGCACCTGTTTTAAGGCACATGCTATAAATTTCGCGACCATTAGTTGCATAGCAAGTTTCTAGTTGCAGTTTTTCGGCATATAGTTTGGCTTGCATTACGCCTTCGCCTACTTCCAGTTCATCGCTTTTTGCTTCTATGACAGCCATCTTTATGCCTTTGTACACTAATATATAATCAGCTATCATAGGCTTTGAACGCCCGCCTCCTGTTTGTATTTTACCCTGGGTAATTTTAGCATTACGCTCGCGCAAAACCCGTGAGCCTTCTACAACGCCCCAACCACACGCTTTTAATTGTGGGTCTATCAGTTCGGCCCGGGTTTCTGCTTCGTTCATGCCTCAACAGGTTCTAAAGTTTTTAATTCGCCGTTAAACGCTTTTTGCAGCAGGCTCTTTTTTAGTTCGTTCAAGTCGGCTACTTTTTGTTGGTAGATGGCTTCCAGTTTTTGGATTTGGGCCGATAAGGCGTCGATTTTTTTGACAATCAATTGCTGCTCTTCTATAGAACATAGATTGTAAATTTTAAAGGCTCTTATATCTTTCATATTTATATGCTGAACAGTGGCTCCGGTGGAATGTGAAAGAAGGTTATCTTGCACATCTTTGGATAAAATTAATAACGCTAGGTATCTGGAAATCAATTTATCTTTTAGAGGTCTTATGAGAACAGTTCGTTGACCCAAACAAACTTCAATACCTTCAGGAATTACAGCAATATTTCCTGCTGGAGCCTCTCTTGCTAAAATCAAATCGCCTGCCTTTGGGGTCGCCCTCTTTGTCCATTTTAAGTAGGTTTCATAAGACACCCTATTTACGTTTTCTAAGATTAACTCTCCTTTCCCAATATTGGGTGTTCTGATTGACGGATACCCTTTAGTTTGGATCGGAGCAGTATGATGTTCGCAATCTACTATTAACTCACTTAAATTATCTAAAGCCTCACTTTTTTCGCCGTGTGTTTTGTCTTTGAAGCAGTTTCGCAAATAACTCTCAAAAAGTTCCCTTACATTTTTTAGATTTTGTTCGGCATTTGCTTTCGCTTTGGCTATGGCTTCAAAAGCTTCATCTAAAATCTCTAACAAATACCGTTGTTCATGAACCAAAGGCAGAGGAATCTCAATGCTACGCATCTTTTCCTGGTTTAACTTTGGAACGGTCATGCCTGTAATGTAAGGCGTTAAGTCACTATAATTTAAAAAATACACAATCCAATTATCCAAAATAAAATTTCGATTTGGACGAATTACATGCGCATGGTTGTTAACCCAATATTTGCCTTTAGCAATAAAAGATGTGGTGGCCCCTGAATGCCACTTTGCTCCATCTTCGCCAATTAATACCAAGTCTTCATTGAAGATATAATTGTGAACGTAACTTAAAATGCCTGTGGCACCATAATAAGGATAAATACCTTCTATCCTATCCTTTTTTGTTATGGGTTTCCTTAAATTATCAAGGATGTCGCAAATATCCCCCAACTTTTTCACTTCCCAGCCTTGCTTCATATCAATTCTAAAATTGAAGTTAAAATATCCACGCTTTCGTCATCCAATGCTTTCATTGCTGCTAAAATTTCTTCCGGCTTGCGCAAAGCAACTGCCTCTTTTTTATTGGGATTTTTTGCGCTCAAATCAAATGTTACTGGGTCAATATCTTTAATATCAACTGTCCAGGAGTTTTCGCTTTCGTTTTTCGTTTTTTGAAGTTCTACAAAATCGGCTAAATCTTTTTCACTTAAGCTGTTGGTTTTGCCTAAGTTTCTATCCAAATTCAACTGGTAAAACCAAACATGCTGGGTTTGCAAGCCTTTTTCAAAAAACAACACTACGGTTTTTACACCGGCACCGGTAAAAGTACCGCCGGGCAAATCCAGTACCGTATGCAGGTTACAATCGGTTAGCAACTGCTTGCGTAAGGCAATAGAGGCATTATCCGTATTACTTAAAAAAGTATTTTTTATTACCACCCCTGCCTTGCCACCTGCTTTTAATATTTTTATAAAGTGCTGTAAAAACAGGCTGGCGGTTTCGCCCGTTTTTATTGGGAAGTTTTGCTGCACCTCGGCGCGTTCTTTACCGCCAAAAGGCGGGTTGGCTAACACAATATCATAGCGGTCTTTTTCCTGTATATCGGCCAAATTTTCGGCCAGCGTATTGGTATGTATAATATTGGGCGCTTCTACACCATGCAATATCATATTCATTATGCCAATAATATAGGCTAATGATTTTTTCTCCTTACCGTAAAAAGTACGCTTCTGCAATATCTCTGTTTCGGCAGAAGTTAAGTGTTCTTTTTTGCCCTTGCTTTGCAGCAGGTAATCAAAAGCCTCGCATAAAAAGCCTGCGCTGCCAACTGCGCCATCATATATTTTGTCGCCAATTTTTGGGGCAACCACTTTTATAATGGTTTTAATTAACGGGCGCGGGGTATAATATTCGCCGCCGTTGCGCCCGGCATTGCCCATGTTCTTGATCTTATCCTCATACAAATGGCTCATTTCATGCTTTTCGGCATGAGTTCTAAAACGCAATTCGTCAATTCGGTTTATCACCTCGCGCAAATTGTAACCGCTTTGCACCCGGTTTTTCAATTCGCTGAATATTTCGCCAATTTTATACTCAATGGTATCCGCACTTTCAGCATCAACCTTAAACTTTTTGAGGTAGGGGAATAAATGAATATTTACAAAGTCTGTTAGGTCATCGCCTGTTTTAGCATTGTGGTGGTCAAGTTTCCCGTCAGCTAATTTTGGCGCTGCCCATGTGTTCCATTGGTATTCGGGCGCTATAATATTGGTATAGGTTTTCCCGGTTAATTCGGCGGCCGTTTGCTTATCGTTCTCTAAATCATCAAGGTACTTTAAAAACAACACCCACGAGGTTTGTTCCACATAATCCAACTCACTGCCGCAACCGGCATCCTTGTGCAGGATATCATCAATATTTTTAAAGGTTTGTTCAAACATTTTAAGATTTACTTTATGCCTTTAAATATATGGAAATATTAAATTGATGTTGTTAATAATAAGCGTCAATTGGCTTGCGGTAGCGTGCGTGAAACCCCTACCCGCCACAGCCGCACCCGCCAATTGGCGGAAAGGAGTTTTGGCGGCTAATAGGTTATTCCGGATAGCCATTGTGATAACACTAACAAGTGCGAGGCAGGCAAAATAGAGTTAACATAGGTTAACCCTATTTTTAACTTAAATGGTTGATTGTTAGGTAGTTAATTAGGGTTAACGTTGAATTGTGTTAAGTTATGTTAACCCTCTGTTGGGGAGCTATAAGGGTATCAATACCCCCCGCTACCGCAAGCGTCCTGCTTGTGGCAACTAATGCAAGGTAATAAACAGGCAGGCCCAAACACATGGCCTGCACAAGTAAGACGCTTGCGGCAGCGTTTGGCACTTCGACATGCTCAGGATGACAACGCGCTTTACTTCTTCCTCACCGGTGTTAAATTCTTACCATAATAAACATCGCAGGGGATATGATGCCCGGGATAAACCTTTTCCATAATTGCGTATAGCGTAGGGTCGTAGGCCTTAAACTCGTCGGGGGTTTGTATGCGGGTGTCGCCATCATAAAACTCAATATTGCTCCAAAACCACCATTGCGTACCCTCGGCCCAATACTCGGCAACGGTATTTATGGCGTATTGGCCCTTGTAAAGCCCCTTGTTTTTTGCGGCCTGGTAGGCGGTTTGTATTTGTTTATACAGGGCGGTGTCGGCAGTGCGCATGGCGCTCATAATGTTGTGGCTAAACTCGTGCACCATAATGTTCTCGCCATAATAGCGCGTGCCGGGGTAGCCCAGCAGGTTCTCTTCGGCGCATGAGGTTTGTATGCCGCCCATGCCGCGGGCGCGTTTGTTCCAGTATTCTTTATCGCCCATGCTGGCAATGCCGCCGGGCTTGTTGTAGTTGTCGCGTTCCTGCGGGGTAAGGCGGCGGTCGTCAATGGTGGGCTTCTTCCAGTCGGCATACTCGGGCAGGTCGGTTTGCATTTCGTTTTGGCCCAATATCATTAAGCGGGCACCTAACTTTACCATAGCCTGGCGAATGTCGGGCCGTTTCAGCAGCATATAGTTAATATTATCGCGCGCCACCAGCAGGGCTGCATCCGGCACTTTGTCCGACGCTACAATAGGTATCCCAAACGCATCGGCATATTTTTTATAAAAAGGGTTAAACTCGGCAGGCGGAGCGGTAATAATAGCCTGCTCAAAACTGCTAATCAACGGCGTTTTATCTTGGGCGAGAGTAGCTGTTGATATCGCGACAGCTAAAAGGATTGACGCGAGGAAAGCGCGGGATAGGGTTGTTTTCATGACCGGGAGATTTGTGAATACAAGGTAGGAAAAAGCGCGCAATTACTCACCCCGACTACGCTGGTTACGAGTCGGCGACAACTCACCCCGACTACGCTGCGCTGGTCGACCCTCTCTTCGCCTGCGGCGGAAAGAGGGTTAAGGGAGGGTTTTCAATGCCCTCTTTTCTGCTTGCGGAAGAGAGGGTGGTCGGCGAAGCAACGACCGGGTGAGTTATCGCAAGAAATGCCTGCGTTCTTATTCCAACAACTCTTTCTTAGGCTCAGGCTCACCCGGATTCATTTGCTTTACATACAGCTCATCCACCAAAATAATAATAATGGCCAGCAGCGGTACCGCCAGTATGATCCCCAATGCGCCCGACACCGCGGCCATAACCAGCTGACTGATCAGCGTTAAAGCAGGTGGCAAATTGATCATCTTTTTTTGAATAATCGGGGTTACAATATTGGCCACAATGGTTTGCGATACAATGTAAAATATAGCTACTCCAATAGCAACGTCGGTACCCATGGTGAGGGCCAGCAATACGCCCGGTATCATGGCAATGAATGAACCTAAGGTGGGCACCAGTTCTAAAAGCCCGGTTATTAAAGCCAGCGCCAGCGCAACCGGCACGCCTATTATGCCCAACCCCACGCTTATTATAATGGTGATGAGCAGCATAGAAATGAGCATGCCTTTAAGCCATCCTTTTAATGCTAAACTGATGCGGTTAATAACGTGTTTGCCCAATGCCTGCTTTTGATGGGGCACCAATATTAATAGGCCATCTTTATAAAGCGAGGGGTTAGCCGTAAAAAATATCCCCAGGAATAAAATAATGTATATGTCGCCCAAAACGCCAAAACCGGTAGTGAACAGGCTTTGCGCGGTTTCCATCATTTTTTTGGAACTGTCGCCACTGTAAGAATCCAATATCTTTTTACCGATGGGGCTTTCGGATAGCTTTGCCTTTGCGGTGTTGATGGTGGCGGGCAGCTTATCGGTTAGTTCTGCAACTTGTACCTGTATTTTAGTACCCATGAACCATAGCAACACACCCAGTATAATGAATGATCCGGCTATGGATATCACCATAGCCCATCTGCGGCTTAGCTTGGTGCGGCGCTGTATCATATCGCCTAACCCGTGAAAGTAAACCGCCATTAATGCCCCCGCCAATGCCATTAATAAAACATTAAATGCAACGTGTATGATCAATATAACCACAACAAATAAAGCCAGTATGGCTACAGTTTGCCATACTTTGCCAACGTAGGATAACCCGCCTTTAGCGGTTTCTGAATCTTTCTTTTTTTCGGTCATTGTCTAAGTAAAGTATAGACAGCGTTAGCTGCCTATTGTTTGTTATTGCTTTTTATAGTCGATGAAAATCGCTTTGTAAAAAATTTAACACATAAAGATGACAATTTAATGATTTATTTACCTATTTTTAGGGACTGATTAATAATTGAAGCGCACATTTGTGCATGAAAATTAACCCCTATTGATATAATGACGTTAAATCGCCTTAATGCTGCTTTGTGTGTTTTGCTGATGATTTTCCAGTTAAACACTGCCCGCTCTCAATCAACACCACTTACCAATGGCTTTGCCCATAACGATTATTTGCACAAACACCCTTTGTTTGACGCTTTACAAAATGGTTATGCCAATATTGAAGCCGATATATTTTTAAGGAGCAATAAGCTGGTTGTTGCCCATATCAATCCGTATTTTAAAAGTCATCGCCAGTTAGAGAACCTGTACCTGGAGCCGTTAATGAAACAGATCAAGGAAAACGACGGCCTGGTTTATAAAGGCTATGACCAATCGGTTACTTTAATGATAGATATTAAAACCGAAGCCAACAGCACCTATGCTGCATTAAAACCATTGCTTGAAAAATATAAATCTATACTAACCCGCTACGAAGACGGCAAGGTTATTTACGGCCCGGTAACGGTAGTGCTTTCGGGCCATAAACCTTATGATGTTATAAAAGGAGAAAATAACCGCCTGGCTTTTATTGACGAAGATCTGCGTAAAGTTACCAAAGGCGATACCACTTCAATCAATATGTGTGAAATGGCAAGCTGCAAATATTCCCAATTCTTAAAGTGGAAAGGCAACGGAACTATTTCTGCAACCGAGCAACAAAAGTTAATGGACTATGTAGCCATGGCCCACAAAAGCGGCGAAAAAGTACGCCTATGGGCATCGCCCGATAATAAAGCCGTTTGGAACGAATTATTGAAATGCGGCGTCGACCTTATTAATACCGATAAACTGGTAGCCTTAAAAAACTTCCTTACTACTAACGGTAATCTCGCTTCAAGCACCCATTAATCCATAATCTGCTATTTATAATATGTACGATAGCATCGCAAAATTACGCTGCCTGTCGTCGTCATACCAGCTCTTCATTACGGTTTTTAGCGTATTTGATAATTCTTTATAAGTAATCACCTTTGCTTTTTTTGCCGGTACCAATGTTGGTGGCGGCACCTGGTTTACATCGACGGTTTTGGCTATCCAGCTTACATTTTCATGTGGTAAGGCCAGTTGTAATATCATCCCCGGTAGTCCGCCAAATGATTCCGGCCCACCCGGAACGGTTATTTTATCGGTATAAAAAGCTACCACATATATGGAGTCTAACATTATACCATTGGCGCGGCGGCACGGATAACCGGCAATGTCGCGTGTTTCATTGGTTATTTTCCATACAATTTTTCTGATAGTGTCTTTTATCGTAAAGGATTCGTTTAGCACCAGTTTTTCTGTAATAATACCATGTGTTGAATAGTCGGTAAAAACTGTATTATACTGCTCGGCCATAGGCACGCTTAATCCGCCTGTAGGTGTCGCTGGTACAATAGGTTTATACAATGTCTTATTGTCGCCAAAGGTTAAAGTGCTTTTTAATACTTTGAATTGTGCTTGTGTCCTTTCAGATTGCTCTATCATTGTTTTATAAAAACCTTCTTCGCCAGCATACATCCTTTTGTACAGGGCATGCATGTTTGACGATTTTTCATACTCAATAGTACCATTGCTGGTAAACGAAGCGCGTTGCGCAAATAGCATATTAACAGTTAATAGCAGGGCGGTTAAGGTTATCAATATCGTTTTCATATCAATTAATTTTTTGATGGTAATGAAGGGGTTGATGCAGGGGCTGAAGTTGATGATGACGAAGTTCCGAATTTGGTAAAATCCCAGGTTACGGTTAACATAAAGAATCTTTTTATGGTGTTATAGCTGGTTTGTGTAAAGCCGCTGCCGGTTGATGCTGGCGTACGTTGTATTTGATCCTGATTAAGCAGGTTATTGCCGCTTACTATAAGTTTAAGATTTTCGTCTTTAAAAAAGCTTTTGGTAACCGTAGCATTCAATACCCGGCGGTACAGTGCCGGTATGCCATTCACAGCCGCCTGGTAAGAATAATTAAAGTTGGCACCTAACTGTATTTTTCCTGGTAAATACAGATCGCCGCTTGAATATATATTTAAGCCGGCTGCGTTATAGTTTCCATTGGGCAATAGTGTTTGCGTTTGAAAAGTATAGCTTGGCCCCCCCGTTCAAATAAAAGTCATATTTTTTAGTTTCGTACTTGTTGAAATTAAGACTCCCCTGGTAAGTATGCGAAGTATTTGCATTTAATACCGAGTTTTGGTAAGTATAAGTAGCGCTTCCATTTGTATTCAAATTTACACCGCTCGATACTCCCCAAAATAGTTTACGGCTCATACCCAAACTTGCATTATAATTATACTGCGTATTGTTGATCAGGTTAATATATTGTATGGTTGTTTTGCCTGTGGTTGGGTCAATAGTGGTATTGTTGATGATCGGGTCTGTTATAAATGTATAACCGCCTCCAAAAAATATACTTTGGCCGCTAATAGGCTGGTAAGAACTGTAGTTTACGTTAAATCCGTTTCTAAATGATGGCTTCAGGTCGGCATTACCAACAATAATAGTTTCTGTATTTGAGTTATCCCTAACCGGCTGTATCTGGCTTATAGATGGCTGAACGGTGCTGCCATTATAGCTTATGTTTAAGTTTTGCGATGGCGAAATTTTATACCTTAAATTCGCTATCGGTTGCCAGTTTATAAAATCACGTTTTAGTGTGATGCCGGTTTGTTCGTCTGTTTGTTTAAAATCAATATCTGTTGCCTTGGCACCAAAAATAAACGTGCCTTTGGTAAACGTATAATTAAAGTTAGCGCCAAACTGGTTGGTTAACTGGTTAAATTTATAATCATTACTAAATTCTGAATCAAATGCATCATATAAGCCAGATGCTGATTTATTATAAGAGTCTTTCTCTGAAGTGCTGTTATTAAAACCTAAACCATAGTTAAGCGATAGCGCCAGCGTTTTAGATAATGGCTCGGTATAAACCAAATTACTGTTCAATACAGAACTTAAGGTATGTATTGGTTTATATTGGTCGGTAATACTGTCTTTCCCTGTTGTCTGCAAAAAAATATCTGAATACAGGAATTCCTTAGCATTGCTTTCTACATACGATTCACTCACGTTCCATGATATGGTACGGCGCGGTTTTTTAAACTTTTTATTATACAGTAAGCTGGCATTAAATGCTTTCTGATCGGTATTGGTATTGTCTTTTTGCGCAGAGCGATTTAACAACGTGGTACCATTATCAACAGATGTGTTGGTATTGTTATCGCTTTCAATGGTTTTAAAAGTTGCGTCGGCAGCTATTTTTATATTGGTATTCGGATCAGGATTATTAGTATACGTTACGTCGCCTTTTTGCCTAAAGGTATGTGCGTAAGAGTTTGCATCGCTGGTGGTATTGAAAGTGCTGCCGGTAATGTTTTGCTGCGAAATGGTGTTTTTATCAGTAGTGAGCGATAGTGCACCAATTTTATAATTGGCACTAATGGTTTCTTTATTGTTATTGAATTTGTCGTCAAAATGCGCACCGCCTGTTTGGGCTTTTGGTAATCCACGGCCGCTGTAGGTACCGTCCAGTTCATCGCCACCAAAACTAATAATACCAATACTGCCCCCATCATCGCCCAAAATAACACTGGTGTTTGAAGTTCCCAGTTTATCTGCGTCAGAATATCCAAGACTGGTCTTACCATCATTGGCCAAAGTACCATAGGCCGAAAATTTATAGTTTGATTTAAAACGGTTAAATAGTATTTGCGATTCGTAATAACCGTCATTTCCTATACCGGCATCAGCTTTTCCAAAAAGACCTACTTTTTTATCTTCCTTTAACTGAACATTAAGCACCTTTTTGGTATTGCCGTCATCAATACCTGTAAATTTTGCCTGGTCGCTCTTTTTGTCGTACATCTGTACTTTGTCAACCATATCGGCGCGTATGTTTTGGGTAACCAGTTTAGGGTCATCGCCAAAAAATTCTTCACCATCCAGCAATACCTCATCTATTGCCTGGCCGTTGGCGGTAATTTTACCATCCTTATCTACCTGCATACCCGGAAATTGCTTTAGCAGGTCCTCTACCTTATCATTAGGTTGTATCTTGTAGGCTTTGGCGTTAAACTCGGTAGTATCACCTTTTATTTTAATGGCGATGGCCTCACCTTTTACTAATACCTCTTTTAATATCTTTTCTTTTAGCCGCATATTAATGGTGCCAAAATCGTGTGTTGGATGTGTGGCGTCAAGCGTAAAGGATTCGCTGTAATCGGCATGTTCCGGGTAGCTTATCAGCATAATATATTTGCCTGCTGCCAGGCCATTAATGCTGAACGAACCGTTTTCGGTAGCGCGGGTAAATTTGCGCATAATTGAATCTTGCTCGCCAATAATTGTTATTGAACTATTATACAATTTGATCACCGATTCGGTATCAACAGCCGCGCCTTTTATACTATAAGAGTTTTGCGCGTATCCTATCGAGCAAAAAAACAAGAAGGCAAACAATAAGGGTAAGGTTATTTTCATACGAGTGGTTTGGTTTAGACTAATGTATAACTAAAAATTTAGTACTTTATTGTATTTAACTATTTTTAACAAATGTTTTACAGAGTAATATATCTGTTACTTGTAAGCAATCGGCTTTAACCTGCTAATAATACTCAGACAGACGCTTGATAAAACTAATTAAAAGCGAATATACTACTAATGGATTAGTATTTTAACTTATTTTGTTTAACATAACAATTATTTTACAAATGGGCTGTTTTTCGATACAATGTGTGTAAAAATTACACTTTAGCAAAATAAATGTGACCAATGGAGAAATAATGGTGGCGAATTAGGCATTTACTGTGACCGATATCTTTTTATCCGGTAAAAACCATCTGTTAGAATCAGCGTTTATAAAAGTGTTACATTTATAAATAAAAAAAATGGCCATGTTTAAAAACACGCAAACATTTAGCGGTTTTTCTGTTGATGATATAGAAAAAGCAAGAAAATTTTACGGAGAAACACTTGGGATGGATGTTACTACGCCCATGAATCAGCTGCAGTTAAATATTAAAGGCGGTTATAAGATATTTATATATGGCAAGCCCAACCATACGCCTGCAACATATACCGTATTAAATTTCCCGGTAGATGATATAGATAAGGCTGTTAACGAGCTAACGGCTAAAGGCGTAAAGTTTGAAATATATACCGAAGGCCAAATGAAAACCGATGAGAAAGGAATAGTACGCGGCGGTGGCCCCAAAATAGCCTGGTTCAAAGACCCGGCAGGTAATTTTTTATCGGTATTGGAACCAACGGATATGTAATAAAAACGACCTGTCATCCTGAGCGACAGTGAAGGATCTTATAAAATTGACAGGTTGACGCCGTACTAATCGCATGTACAAGATCCTTCACTCCGTTCAGGATGACAGAATCTGTTAGGAGTTAATCAACCCGCCTTTACTGTTAAACGCCACATCAAAAATTTAACATATCTGTTAATTATTGTTAAAAGTGTTAAAATTCAATGTTTTATAATAAATAACGCTGAATTTGGTGGTAGAAAATTTGATAACACTTATACTCTCTGCCATGCGTTACACAAAAATAAACAACCTTTTAGGCTGGCTATGCTTTGCCATTGCCACAGTTAGTTACCTTTTAACATTAGAACCGTCAGTAAGCTTTTGGGATTGCGGCGAGTTCATTGCCTGTGCCTTCCGCCTGCAGGTTTCGCATCAACCGGGCTACCCGTTATTTGCCATGTTGGGTAAAGCATTTTCCTTATTGTCGTTTGGCGATAATACCAAAGTGCCTTATTTTACCAATATGGGTTCGGCTCTGGCAAGCGGCGCTACCATTATGTTTTTATTTTGGACGATAACCGCCTTGGCCAAAAAACTACTGGTAAAAAAGGATGAGGTTTTAAGGGCCTCTCAAACGCTACTTATTATGGGTGCAGGTATGGTTGGCGCATTGGCATTTGCTTATACCGATACCTTTTGGTTTTCGGCAGTTGAAACCATTGTGTTTGCATGGGCATCATTTTGTACCGCAATTGTGTTTTGGGCCATATTAAAATGGGAAGCCCATGCCGATGAACCCGGTGCCGACAAATGGTTGGTTTTTATAGCCTATATTATTGGCTTATCTATTGGCATACACTTGCTAAACTTATTAACCATCCCTGCCTTGGTATTGGTTTATTACTTTCGTCGCAGTCAAAATATCACCACAAAAAACACCTTGCTCGCGTTTTTAGCAAGTATAGCTATACTGGGTTTTGTGCAATACGGAATAAGGGGCTACACCATTAATTTTGCCGCCCATTTCGATTTGTTTTTTGTAAACACATTGGGCATGGGTTTTGGCTCGGGGGCTATTTTCTTTTTCGCGCTACTGATAGGTGCAATTGTTTTTGGTATTATATATAGCATCCGCAATAAGAAGCCGGTGCTAAATTTAGCATTGGTTTGCGTGGCATTTATTTATTTCGGATATAGTTCGTTTGTCTATATACCTATCCGGGCATCGGCAAATACCAATTTAAATAATGCCCACCCTGATAATGCCTTTACCTTATACGGTTATTTAAACCGCATTCAATACGGCGAAACACCATTGTTGTACGGCCCTTTATTTGATGCCAAAATTACCGATGTAACCCAGGGAAGTACCAATTATATTAAAGGAAAATCAAAGTACGAGGAAGCCGGTAAAACAGAAAATTATGTGTTTGATCATAATACCATAATGCCACGCATGTGGTCGACAGAAGGTAGTGAAACCTTTGCGCAGGATTCGCAATTTTATAAATCATGGTTACAGTTGGGCAATAATGATGTCCCAACCTTTGCCGACAATATGCGCTGGATGTTTAGCTGGCAAATGTACCAGATGTACTGGCGCTATTTTATGTGGAACTTTGCCGGCCGTTACAGCGACGATGACTTTGAAGGCCAAACCAATATGCAGGGTATAGGCGGAAACTGGACGACCGGTTTGTTTGATAAAGGCAAACATTTGCCGCAAGCTATAACGCAAAGCAATACCTATACGCCTTTGTATGCCCTGCCGCTGGTTATGGGTTTGTTAGGAATGGTATACCATTTTAAACGCCGTAAGCAAGATGCAGTGGTAATAACCTTACTCTTCTTTTTTACCGGCCTCGCCATAGTATTATATGTTAACCAGGCCAATATACAACCTCGCGAACGCGACTACTCCTACGTTGGCTCATTTTATGCTTTTGCAATATGGATAGGCCTGGGAGTTATCGCTTTGGCCAACCTGGCGCAAAAACGATTAAATGCCAAACTTTCGGCCATTGTTGCTATCGCGATATGCGTAATAGCTGGCCCCGTTCTCATCGCCAAAACCGAGTGGAAAGATCATGACCGCTCAACCAAATGGACAGCGCATGATATGGCTTATAACTATTTAATATCATGCCCTAAAAATGCCATATTGTTTGACCTGGGCGATAATAATACTTACTCATTATGGTACGACCAGGAAGTAGAAGGCATACGCCCTGATGTGCGTATTGTAAACCTTAGTTTATTGGGTGCCGATTGGTCCATCAAACAAATGCAGCGCAAAATTAACCAGGCCGATGCCCTGCCTATTACCATGCCCTATGATAAATATAAAACAGGCACCCGCGATGTTATCCGTTTTAACGATGCCAAAATACCCGGCTATACCGAAGTTAAAGATGTATTTGATTTCATAACATCGGACGATAAACGGACTATGGTAACCTATGAAAACGGCACATCAGAAAATTACCTGCCTACCAAACGCTTTAAAATTACAGTTGACCCCAACACCGTTATAAAAAACGGAGTAGTAAGCGCCGACCAAAAAAGCCGGATAACAGATACCTTGCAATGGAATTTTCCGCCAAATTATATCACTAAAGAAAACCTGGCTATACTGGATATTCTGGCGCATAATAACTGGAAACGGCCAATTTGCTTTGTAAACACCATAGGTTCGGCAAGTATGATAGGACTGGAGCCTTATTTATATAACGAAGGTTTTGTGTGCCAGTTATTGCCATTAAAGCCGGAAGCCAACGTTGACGATCAGCTGGCAAAAACCAATAGCCTGGTGATGTATGATAATATGATGAATAAATTTAAATGGGGTAATTATAAAAATGCCAAATACCTCGATCAGCAATCAACATCCATGTTTTATCCACAACTGCTGACATCTTTTTCACAACTAAGCTTGGGATTAATAAAAGACGGCCACCCAGAGCTTGCCCGCAAAGTGCTGCGTAGATATAATGACGTACTGCCAGACATAAATCCCAACCTTGCCGCTATACAGGAAAAAGTAACCATTGCCGATACCGCCTATAAACTAAATGAAACTGGTTTAGGCGACAAAACCATAAAAAGTATTGATAGCTATTTAACAGACCAGCTAAATTACAATTACTACCAATTGCAAAATGACGCCGATAAACTAAACAGGAGCGAATTAAGATTTAACCTTCAATTTTTAAACGCAATAGCCGGCATAACCCATAATAATAACCAAACAGAACTAAGCAGTAAATTAATAGCACAGCTAAACGATTACCAAAACAAGTTTAAAGGAGCGCTGGAATAAACAGACCCTATAAGCTTTTTGCCATACAAACGCTTTCTTCCATTCCAATATAAGGCTCATAATTCTCAGTAATTGTGTAGCCTTTTTTGGCATAAAGGTGTAGCGCCTCGGCGTGGCGCTTGCCGGTTTCTAATACCGCATGAGTATAGTTTTTTTCTTTTGCCCATTGTTCCAGTTCGGTTAATAGGGTTCCTGCAATGCCCTGGCAGCGTTGGTCTTCTTTAACAAACATTCTTTTTATTTCAACCGTATCGTCGTTAAATTTTTTAAAACACCCACAGCCAGCGGGTATACCATCTACATAGGCAATTAATACGGTTTCTATAAAATCAATTACATTATGTTGATTATAAGCTAATTGAATAATGCCGTTAATTTTATCAAGGTCATTATCCAGTAAAATCACCAGCAATTTAAAATCAGGGTCGTTACTATTTGTTCTTTTAAGGAAAATATTTTTCATCGTTTTGTACGGCTTATCATTTGCAAATATCGTTTCCATACATTAGATTGCAATAAGTTTAACCGTTATTGTACCCCCTTAACAATAGGCAACCCGGAACGATTTTTTATTAAAGACTTATAAATAAGCGCTTTAATGCCGTTTCTAAACAAAATGCCAGAAAAGTATTTTTGCTCATACGTTATTACAAATAGTAATAACTAGCTTGTTGCGAGATGATATGATATGCTTTTTACGGGTATTTTTTTAAAATAAAATAAACATTTGTTCAATTTGTAACTGACAGCTTTTAACAACTATATTTATAGTATGAATAAACGATTTACTCTTATATTGATATTACTATTTTGTGCTGTTGTTAGTTACAATAAAGTACTTGCACAAGATAAGGTTGCCGACAGCATACAGCAACGTAAAATTTCGGCAAATATGGCCGGCGTATTTAATAGCGCGGTAAAGGAACAATCGGCCCTATATAACGGCCCTGCTTTTATACCATATACGTTCAGGACCACCACAACCGCCAACTTTAGGGATACTACCGATTTTTATAATGGCTGGGTTAACTATAATGGTATAGTTTATACCAATGTGCCGCTTATTTATAACATGGAAAAAGATGCACTGGTGAGCAAATTGTTCAACGGTGTTTCGTTATACACTTTATTAAGCGACAGGGTATATGATTTTAATGTGCTTGGCCATCATTTTATCCGTGTTTGGCCCGATGCTGCAAACCCGCAGATAGAAGCTGGTTTTTATGAAGACTTATATACTAACAAAATCCAGGTTTTAGCCCGCCGAACCAAAGAGATACAAAAAGAAGCCATATCAAAAGGCACGGGCAGTTTCTTTGCCGAAAAAACCGATTACTTTTTAAAGAAAGGTAATAAATACTACAACGTTAACAGCGAAGGCAAATTTTATGACGCGCTTAAGGATAAAAAGAAAGAACTAAAACAGTTCCTGAAAGATAATAAATTGAAATTTGGCGATAACACAGAACGCGTTATGGCCGGACTGGCAGCATATTATGACCATATAACAAATTAGGATGAAGCATTTATACCTGGGAATTTTTTGTTTTCTGTTTTTTTGCAAGATGTCGAATGGGCAGGGTATTGCAGCTAAATTAATTAATGTTAATTACCAACAAGCGGGCATTGGGCAGGTTGTTAACGACCTCGAGAGTAAAACAGGCTATCATTTTTATTATGACGCAAAAGCGCTTGACAGCTTGCGGATAACTCTGCAACTAACACAACAGCCATTAACAAAGGTGCTTGATATGGCGTTTAATAACACCAGTTTTCGTTATGCCATAACCGGGCAAGACGTATTCCTTACAAAAGGGCGCGCCGTACAACCCTCGCTTGCCGAAGGTTTTTTTGGTAAAAAACCTAAAACGGGCCAGGCTGGTGGAGCGGTTGCGGCGGCTCAATCAAATACCCAGGCATTTACAGACGAAAAAGAAAAAGGCGCACCCGAAGCAACAATTGAGAATAAAACATACGAGATAGGCTTTAAAACGAATACCATAGGCCCAGGCAATGCAACCATTGCTGGCTATGTTAAAGACATTAAAACCGGCGAACCTATAACTGGTGCCGTATTATATGTGCCCGATGCCAAACAGGGTAACAACACTGTGGGCGCTAATACCGATGCGTTTGGTTTCTTTTCGCTTACCTTACCCAAAGGCAAGCATACTATAAACATAAACGCCTTAGGCAGCCGCGATACCCATCGCCAGATCATATTATATAGCGATGGCAAATTAAACATCGATTTACAGGAACAAATACAATCACTAAAAGAAGTAAAAATATCTGCCGACAAAATTGCGAACGTAAAAAGTTTGCAAATGGGCGTGGCAAAAATGGATATAAAAACCATTAAAGAAATACCAGCCGTATTTGGCGAAGCGGACGTGCTTCGTGCGGTGTTGGTGTTACCCGGCGTGCAGTCTGTGGGCGAGGCGACAACTGGTTTTAATGTTCGTGGTGGCTCTGCCGATCAAAACCTTATTTTGCTGGATGGTTTAACTATTTATAACCCGGCACACTTTTTTGGTTTCTTCTCGGCCTTTAACCCCGATATCGTAAAAGATGTTGAATTATATAAAAGCTCAATTCCTGAAAGATTGGGTGGCCGCCTATCATCGGTATTAGAAGTTACAGACCGCGAAGGCAATAAAAAGAACTTTACAGGCTCGGCTGGTATTGGTTTATTAACAAGCCGTGTAAATGTTGAGGGACCCATAGATAAAGATAAAACATCATTTATTTTTGGCGCGCGTACCACCTATTCAAACTGGCTTTTACAATTATTGCCCGAGGCATACAAGCATAGCCAAGCCTCATTTTATGATGTCAACTTAGATATTAGCCATCAAATTAATGCCAATAACAGTATTTATTTATACACCTATTTAAGTAGCGATAATTTTAAATTGAACAGTGACACCGCTTATGCTTACAGCAATAAAAACATTGCCCTAAAATGGAAGCATAATTTTAGTAACAAGCTATATAGTTTAATATCATTTGGGTTCGACAGGTACCAATACAGCATTGCAAGTGATCAAAACCCTATTGATGCCTACAAGTTAAACTTTGATATTAACCAGGGTAATTTTCATGCCGATTTTAATTACTACCCAAGCACTAAACATACGGTTACCTTTGGTTTAAGCTCTATTTATTACAGGCTGCACCCAGGCGATTTTGAACCGACAGGTACTAAATCATTAGAACTGCCTGACGTGGTTCCGGTTCAGCAGGGTTTAGAAAGCGCCGCTTATTTAGGCGATAAATTTGATATATCAGATAAGCTGTCTGTATCGGCAGGTGTTCGCCTTTCTATGTTTAATGTATTAGGCCCCGGCACGTTTGATAATTATGCACCCGGCGTTGCAAGAGAATCTAATACCGTAACAGATAGTACCACGTATGGGAATAACAAAGTTGTAAAAACCTATATAAACCCCGAGTTGCGCTTATCAATAAGGTATAACCTAACCGATAATACTTCGATAAAAGCCGGATATAACCAGTTGCACCAATATTTACACTTGCTTTCTAATACCACAGCTATATCACCAACCGATGTTTACCAATTGTCAAACACAAATATTAAACCACAGTCGGGAGATCAAATATCATTGGGCTTGTATAAAAACTTAGAATCAAATACCATCGAAACATCGGTAGAGGTGTATTATAAAAGGATAAGAAACTACCTTGATTACCGTAGCGGTGCAAACCTCGAGCTAAATCAACATATTGAACAAGATATCATAAACACCGATGGAAAGGCTTACGGGCTGGAGTTGATGCTACGTAAAACAGCCGGAAAATTAACCGGTATTATGAGCTATACCTACTCGCGCACGTTTTTACAACAAAACGATCCAACTGTATTGCCAGTGGTAAATGGCGGTGCATGGTACCCGGCTAATTATGATAAACCACACGACTTTAATTTAACCGGCAGCTACCATATTTCGCACCGTTACAGTTTCTCTATGAACCTGGTTTACAGCACCGGCAGGCCAATTACATTGCCAATAGCAAAATATTATTATGACGGATCGGAAAGGGTTTATTATTCAGATCGTAACCAATACCGTATACCCGATTATTTCCGTTCAGACGTTTCAATCAACATTGAAGGTAATCATAAAGTGCACCAGCTTACCCATAATTCATGGACAATTGGCGTGTATAACCTTACCGGGCAAAAGAACGCGTACTCAACTTATTTTAGCGAGCAGGGTGGTGTAATAAGCGGGTATAAGCTGTCTATTTTTGCGGCTCCTATACCGTTTGTTAACTATAATATAAGGTTTTAATGAGAATGGGTGCTAAAATAGGATATCTCGGCAGTGGTAGTTTCGGGTACCCTGGCAGGTTGCAAATGACATCAAAAGTTTGATGAGAATGAACGCAAAGGTGACATATATTAATGGTATTTTTTTATTGGGAGCAATGGTAGGTTGTAAGCAACAATTTCTTCCACCTACTACCGCTGCCAATGCAAATATTTTAGTGGTTGATGGATTTATTAACGTTTCCGATTCGACCATTGTTAATTTGAGCCGTACAGTCATAGTTGCCAATAAGAGTGTTGCAAATCCCGAAACAAAAGCTACCTTAACCATAGAAAATGCGCAGGGAATAGTAGCAACTTTAACCGAAACCGTTAAAGGCAGCTATGTTACACCAAAACTTACTTTAGATAATACCAAACAATACCGCCTGCGCATAAAAACCAGTAACGGAAAGACGTATGTATCTGATTTAACAGATGTAAGAATATCCCCGCCCATAGATTCTATTGGCTATAAAGCTACTTCTACCGGCTTACAAATTTATTTAAACACGCACGATGCGACAAACAAGTCCAGGTATTATAAATATAATTATCGCGAAACATGGGCATTCAGCACATTCTTTGGCTCCGGTTTTACCGGCAACGGTGTGTGTTGTACTATTGTGGGCCGTACGCCGGCACAAATGGTAAATAAATGTTTTGGATCAGATAGCTCGGCAAACATTACATTAAACTCTACCATACAGCTAAGCCAGGATGTTGTCTACCAAAAGCCTATAACAACAATAGACACAACCTCTGAAAAGATTGAAACCAGGTATAGTATATTGGTATCGCAACAGGTTTTAACAAAAGATGCTTATGATTTTTGGACATTACTGCAAAAAAACACCGAACAATTAGGCAGTATATTTGATGCCCAACCATCGCAAACTATCGGTAATATACATAATGTTAATGACGCGTCAGAACCGGTTATTGGTTATATAAGCGTAGGCACCATACAAAAGAAACGTATATTTATTGATAAAACAGCTTTGCCGGCCCGGTGGCATGCAACATACCCGTATCAATGTACATTAGATAGTGCATATTATGTACACCCGGGGATCTTCCCCCCCAGGAACGATATAGCTGCTCAGCTGCTTTATCTGGTTGGTACGTATGCTATAACACCTTTTACAGATTATGGAGGGGGGTGGCAGTTTGCAACAGCCCAATGCGCCGACTGTACAATAAGAGGCGATAAGCAACAACCCAGTTATTGGAAATAATTTAATTATGGATAAAATGAGATCAACACTAAAAGTCGTAATATATTGTTTGTCGCTTGTGCTTTTGAGCATTCATGGTAATGCACAGGTATTAGAAGGTATACAAAGAAGCTTTCAGCAATATAACGACCGTGTATTGCAGGAAAAAATATATACCCATACCGATAAAGACTTTTACCTAACCGGCGAAATTTTATGGTTTAAACTTTATACTGTTGATGCCGGCCTTAACAAGCCGGTTAACATTAGCAAAGTAGCCTATGTTGAAGTATTAGACGATGCCAATAATGCCGTATTAAGCGGCAAAATAGCCTTGACTAACGGCCAGGGTAATGGGTCTTTTTACATACCTGTAACATTAAAAAACGGCAACTATAAATTAAGGGCTTATACAAACTGGATGAAAAACGCCGGTCCCGACCAGTACTTTGAAAAAATAATAGGCATTGTAAACCCATTAAACGAACCGACAGAAGTTGCCGCCGCACCGGCAGGCAAAGATGATATCCGCTTTTTCCCTGAAGGGGGCAGCCTGGTTAATGGCGTTACAAGTACCGTAGGTTTTAAGGCTACCGGTACCGATGGAAAAGGATTAAACATTAACGGCGTAGTGATAGATCAGCGTAATGATACCATTGTTCGCTTCAAAACGTTGCGTTTTGGCATGGGTAGTTTTGATTTTACCCCCGTGGCCGGCAATACCTATAAAGCAGTGGTACGTATAGGCCGCGATAATTCATTAATAAGCGATTTACCAGTTGCCGCAGCAAATGGATATGTTATTCACCTGGCCGATAACGGCAGTAACCAGGCACAGTTAAAAATTACAGCCAATATGCCGGGTTCAAACGGGCAGCCGGTTTATCTGTTTGTTCATAGCGGGCATAAAGTTGTTTTAGCCCAGGCTGTTACCCCGGGTGCCGATGGTACTGCTTCGGTACAGATAAGTAAAGAAAAATTGGGCCAGGGTATCAACCATATAACACTGTTTAACAGCGCGCGTCAACCTGTTTGCGAAAGGTTGTACTTTAAGCGCCCCGAAATGCTTAATGTACAGGCAGGGGCATTGCTGCAATACAAAACACGCAACCCGGTTGCGCTCAATATTTCTGCAAATGATGCTGCCGGAAAGCCGGCGCTGGCCAATCTATCGGTATCGGTATATAAACTTGATTCATTAAATAATAATGCGGATAACGCTGATATTGCCAGCTATTTATGGTTAAGTTCAGAATTGAAGGGGAACATAGAATCGCCGGGCTATTATTTTAATATTGTAACTAACGAAACAGACAAGGCGCTTGATAATTTGCTGCTTACGCAAGGCTGGAGTCGCTTTAAATGGGCCGATGTTTTAAGCAATCAGCAAAAAAAATTCACCTGGTTGCCCGAGTATGACGGACATATTGTTACAGCGCAAATAACCAGCGCCATAGGCGGCCCCGCATCGGGCGTAATGGCTTATATGGGGATGATTGGTAAACGCGTACAATTATACGGCGCACATTCAGATTCTATCGGCCGTGTATTATTTAATACACATGATCTATATGGCCCCGGCGAAATAGTCTTGCAAACCAATACCGAATTAGACAGCACATACCGTCTTACGCTATTAAACCCTTTTTCAGATCAGCATTCAAATACGCCGTTTCCGCCTTTGCAGCTCAACAGTCAACAGCAAAAAGCATTGGAGATAGGTAGCATAAGTATGCAGGTACAAAACTTATACAACCCTTCAAAATTAAGGCAATATTATAACCCGATACGCGATAGCAGCGCTTTTTACGGAAGCCTGGCCAAACGATACAGCCTTGAAGATTTTACACGCTTTACCACAATGGAAGAAGTGATACGTGAGTATGTTGCCGAAGTAACGGTATCAAAAGTGCGCAACCGTTTCCATATAAATGTGATAAGCGAGCAGGGCTACTTGTCTGACGGTAACCCGTTGGTAATGCTTGATGGGATACCCATTTTTAATATAGATAAGGCTTTTAAAATAGATCCGTTAAAAGTAAAAACCCTTGATATGGTAAACCAGGTGTACTACTGGGGCCCTGTATATGCTAATGGTATAATGAGTTTTACCACTTATAAAGGCGATATGGGCGGCTTTGAATTAGACCCACGCGCAGTTGTACTTGATTATGAAGGCATGCAGTTAGAACGCGAGTTTTACACGCCGGTTTATCAAACAGCCGATCAGCAAAACAACCGTCTGCCCGATTTCAGAAATGTGTTATACTGGTCGCCCGATGTAAATACGGATGCCAACGGTAAAGCAGTCGTTTCATTTTATACGTCAGACGTAGCCGGAAAGTATATAACCGTATTCCAGGGCCTTACAGCCGATGGTAAAGCGGGCAGCTACACGTTGCAGTTTGATGTTAATAAATAATACTTTCCCCTTTTGTTGTCTCGAACAGAGTGAGAGATCTATACACGCGCAAAGCGTGTATAGATCTCTTTTTCAGTTATAGGGAGATATAGCCTTATTTGAACCCCAGGTTCACCGATATTACATCAGAAGCTAACCCTGTTGTTTGCGTATAATGCCCGTACCTCAGCTCCAGGTCATGAAGATTTTGCCAGCCAAAAACACCCTTGGGTGGTGCTAAACGCAATCCAATACCATAAAAGTTGCTTTGAAATTGGGCGTACTCGTAATTACTGGTATAATATTGGTCGGTTGGGGCGTGCGTGCCATAGGGGGCGAAATATTTAGCTGCCGTTTGCGTATAAAATCTATAAAAAGGCGATAACGAAAAGAATGGCGACAATTTATAGGCGATCTCCAAATTGGCAGTGCTCGCCTTTGTGCCCCAGTTGTCAGCATAATATCGGTAATACGTGCGGAAAATAATATTATCACCGGCAAAATAATTTAGCCTGAAACCCACCGGGATTTTAAACCGCGATGATGGTAGCCTTTCAACCGTGTCTTTACCATTGGTAAAATAAACCCGGTGAAACGGCAGGCCTAAGTAACCATTTTGTGTAACCAAATCGCCCATAAACGCTACCTGCAACCGCGAATTGATCATTTGTGAATAAGAAAATGATGCCGCATAAGTATTTCTAGGGCTGCTTGGAATTGAAGCCTTACCCCCATGCCCGCCCACGGTACCACTTGCCGAGGTAACAACAGTACCAACGGTTGTACTGTTAGGAATTAATTCAGAAGGATAGATCAGCTTAACCTGGTCAAAATAACCTTGCAGCTTAGCGGTAAACTCACCACTCTTATCTTTTGTTTTTTGAGAGAAATGCAGGTCGGCACCCAACGACTGATAATTATACTCGCCCGAATAATAAGTACCTATACCAAAACTTAAACCTTTTTTTTCATTCTCAACAGTCCAATCTACCGATGGATAGATCCTGGTACCATCAGGGCTCGACGCACCCGTTTTAGAAACAAACGCCTGTGAAGCCGCGGTATGGTAATCAAAACCAAAGCCAATGGCAAGCGTGTTTTTATTCATGGCCTGGTTTAGCCATACCAGGTTAAGTGTTAAGCCGGTAGCAATATCGGTAACCTTTTCGGTTCCAATGCCACCTGTAACTGCCGAGTGGTTGCCATTTTGATTATAGTAGCTGGATACAAAGTCTATCTCATCAACACGCAACGCCCTTGCATTATAGCTGCTGGTATCAACAGGTTCATATAAACTAAATTTCGACTTGTTAAAACTGGTATCAGGTTTTATTTGTGCATGCGCGCTCATGCGGCATATAAGGGAAAATCCAACTACGGATAAAAATATTTTTCTCATTATTTGTCTGCCTTATTTATCCGCTAATTAATTACAACCACAGCCACCACCGGTTTTACCGGCGTTAGCACCCGAGGCAGCCTCGCGGTACGATTGAAAATTCAACTCGTTTTTCTCAACCTTACGGTTAGCCAAAATCATTTCCGAATCATTCAAACGGCTTTTCTGGTACTCCTTTAAATGCACACATGATGTAATGCTTGCCATTAGCAGGCAGCAGCACGATACAAATATTAATTGCTTTATCATATAGGGGTATTTATTTAATAGTTATGTTTTTTGAAGTATACAGGCGGTTGTTATCGTCAATTATAACCGCCTCAATATTTTTCATTTGGTTTATCATATCCAACCCGGCATGTATGCCCATAATAGTAACCGGGGTTGCCATTGCGTCGGCTATTTCGGCATTAGTGGTAATGATGGTTACACTTTTAATACCCGTAACCGGCAAACCGGTACGCGGATCAATAGTGTGCGAATACTTTTTGCCGCCTATTATCACAAACTTCTCATAATTGCCTGATGTAGCCACGGCCATATCCGTAATATCAACGTATGAAAACACCTGGTCCTTCATATCGGGGTTAACTATACCTACCGTCCACTTTTTGCCGTTAGGCTGCACTCCCCATGCTGTCAGATCGCCCGATGCATTTACCACGCCGCTTTTTACACCTCGCTCTTTTAAAAGATGCCGGGCCATCTCAGCAGCATATCCCTTGCCAATGCCACCAAATCCAATACGCATACCTTTTTCTTTCAAAAAAACGGTACAGTTCTCCGTGTCAAGTTCTACGTTGCGATAGTTGATCAACCTAACAGCCTGCCGCGCAGTTTCAGCATCAGGCAGTTGTTTCATGTTCACATCAAAGTTCCAAAGGCTTTTATCAATAGAACCATACGTAATATCAAAAGCCCCTTGCGTAAGCGCCGATATTCTTAACGAACGCGCTATCAAATCAAAAACTTCCCGGTCAACCTTAACGGGTGCAATGCCCGCGTTGCGGTTAATGGCGTTGGTTTGGCTATCATCGCTAAAAGTGGTAAATAATTTTTCTATGCGGCTTATTTCGGCTACTGCCGCGTCTATATGGGCATCGGCAATAATGGCATCGTCGCTAACAACACTTATCTCGAAACGATTGCCCATTAAACGCATGGCGCGTTTATGAATAGTGAGGGCGGTATTTAAAACCTTATCGGCCAGCATTGGCTACTGCTTTAATATCGTCCACAAACTTCTCAGGCGATTCATCCGGGAAACCGTCCCATTTCTTTAGCACCTTACCGTTTTTGTCAACCACCAAAGTATAGGGAAATTTGCCGTCGGGGTTATATTTATCTGCCAGGGCCTCGTTGCGTTTTATTTGTGCCGCGTCAGGCTGGTTTTTCTTTTGCCGCGGAAAATCGGCCCGCACCAATACCAGGTTGTCCTTGGCATAATTTTCAAAAGTGGCGTTTTCTAATATCTCGTGCCTTAACCGTATGCACGGTCCGCACCAGTCCGATCCTGAAAAATTAATAATAATGACCTTATTTTCTTTTGCAGCCTCGTTTTCCGCAGCGTTAAAATCGCCCAACCAATTAACAGTAGCAAAAAGGGACAGGAAAAATGAAATAACTAATAACTTCATGGGATTGTATTATAGGGGTTACACTTTTAATAAACACGCAACGTTTTTGTTTGCGTTACGTCTTTTTTTAATAAGTAAAAATATAACGTTTAAACACGTAATTATTATAAGTATGGATAAATAACCGTTTTTTACCGATGAATAAACGTTTTTTTCTTAAAATTACGGCTGCAATTTGTAGTTAACATGAAAAACACAATTCATTAACACTTTTTAACGTTATTAAGTGCCGTGTTACAATTAAACAATAAACTGCATCTTTAAATAATTTTACAGCAAACATGACTCGTTTAAAACTGATAAGTCTTTTTATAGCATTAGTATTATTTTGTACCCCGGTATTGGCACAAACCAAGCCGGCCGCAAAAAAGCAAACCACTACAAAATCATCCGCCAAAAAATCTTCAACAACAAAGTCGACGGCAAAAAAATCGTCTTCTTCAAAATCGACGGCTAAAAAGTCAACCACTAAAAAATCTTCAACCACTAAAAAATCTTCAACCACAAAATCCTCTTCAAAAAAATCGTCCTCTTCAAAAAAGGGATCATCAAAAAAATCGTCGTCAAAAAAACATTCTAAAAAACATTCCGGTACTAGGGAAGTAGAAGAAAGCCATTTTGTTAAAGTAGAAAGATCACCCGTTGCCAATATCGTCTCTGTGCTTATTGGCAGCAGGCCCCTCACTAATTTTATTTTTTTAGATAGCCTTGAAAAGCCGGTATTATATCCGTTAAAAACCGCTAACGGCATCGAGGTTACCCGCGGGTTCCCATTAAATCCAAAACCGGGCGACCCCATCGATCATCCCCATCATATAGGCCTCTGGTTTAATTATGAAAACGTAAACGGGCTTGATTTCTGGAATAACTCGTATGCCATACCCAAAGATAAAAAGAGCCAGTATGGCTGGATACGCACCGATAAAATATTGGAAACTACCAGTGGCACTGTTGGCAAGCTGGGCTACCATGCAAACTGGACCAATCAACAAGGTGACGTATTACTGGAAGAAGTTACCCACTTTGAGTTTAGTGGTAATGCAAATCAGCGCATTATAGATCGTTTTACCACATTAACAGCGGTTAAGAATGTAAAATTTGCCGATGCTAAAGACGGCATGCTTGGCCTGCGCCTGGCACACGAACTGCAGATACCAACCACCGAAGATCAAAAATTTACCGACGACAAAGGCAATGTAACCGTAGTTAAAGGCGGAACCGATAATATACCTACCGGCAATTATTTGACCAGCGCCGGTAAAACCGGTAACGATGCCTGGAGCACCCGCGGCGTTTGGTGCAAAGCCTATGGTAAAATGGAAGAGGATTCAGTTAGCGTTGCTATTATTGATCACCCGGGCAATCCCAACTATCCCACATTTTGGCATGCCCGCGGTTATGGTTTATTTGGCGCCAACCCCTTAGGAGAAAAAATATTTACCAACGGCAAATCTGAAAAAAACCTTACACTTAAACCCGGCCAATCGGTAACCTTTAAATACCGAATAGTAATATCCAACGGCGAAAGAACCATCAGCGCGGAAAAGCTGAACGAAATGGCAAAGGTGTTTGCTGAGAAATAGTTTGTAAAATGTTTAATTAAAAAGTTCCCTCCCTTGGGAGGGGGTGCGGCTGCCCGTGAAGTGGCAGGGAGGGATTTATACGCCTAATTAATCCCCCTCACGGTAATTGCAAGCCCCACAACCTATTCATCATCAACGCGTAACAATTACCAGCACCCACGCTCTAATTAGTATCCCTTTAAACCCATAATTATGAAAAAACTAATTACACTCATTGCGGTAATTGCTTTTACCGCGCCAGCATTTGCGCAATTAACAAGTTTGCCAAGCGGCGGCAACAAAACAGCCTCGGTTAGCGAGCAAATTGGTTTAACCAATGTCACCATTAATTACAGCCGCCCAGGCGTTAAAAAACGCGAAGGCCATATTTGGGGTGAGCTGGTAACTCCCGGCTTTTTCGATCTTGGCTTTGGCAATACAAAATCGGCCCCGTGGCGTGGCGGCGCCAATGAAAACACCACTATTGAATTTACTACTGATGTAAAAATAAACGGCAAGCCTTTAGCAGCGGGGAAGTATGGCTTCTTTATAGCCTATGGCGCTAATGAAACCACAATTATCTTCTCAAAAAATTCAACATCGTGGGGTAGTTTTTATTATGACCCTGCCGAAGATGTGTTGCGCGTAAACGTAAAACCAATGCCTTTAGATAAAAGTGTGGAATGGTTGAAATATGAATTTGTTAATGAAACACCGTCAAGTGCCGATGTGCAATTGCAATGGGAAAAACTGGCTATTCCTTTTAAAATAGAGGTTGATGTGGTTGGCTCGCAAATTGCATCTTTCAGAAAAGAATTACGCAGCGACAAAGGATTTGTATGGACAAGCTGGGACCAGGCCGCTTTATATTGCGCCCAAAATAAAGTTAACTTAAATGAGGCATTGCTTTGGGCCGATTCGGCAACAAGCGTAACCTTTGGCGGCAACAGGGAATTTCATGCATGGATAACCAAGGCTGCTGTTTTAGATAGCATGGGTCGCGCGGCAGATGCACAAGCGGTTATAAAAAATAACGCCTTACCTGTTGGTGATGAAAACCAGGTATATCAATATGCCCGCGCCCTTACCCGCAGTAAAAAGAATAAAGAAGCGTTTGATATTTTTAAGCTGAACTACGACAAGCACCCTACCATATTTATTGCTAACGCAGGTATGGCAAGAGGATATTCAGCCATGGGCGATAATAAAAAGGCATTGGAGTTTGCCCTTAAAGCTCAAAAAATGGCACCCGATAAACCCAACCAGGACGCAATTGATAAAATAGTAAAATCATTGCAGGACGGAAAGGCTATTAACTAACCATTATATAATACAAACAACAAAGCCACCCAATAAGGTGGCTTTGTTGTTTATTTCTTCTCTTTCTTTTCCCAATCTTTTATCACCTTTTTGGTAAACTCAATATCTGCGTTATCATCAGACCCGAATAACATTATGCCGCCTTTTTTGCCTCCGTCCGGTTCCCAATTGGTTAGTTCAAGCGCATCGTCTATGGTGTTTGCAAAATCGTTTTTGCCATTAGCGCCATCGTTATAAAGGCCCATCAATATTTTTTCCTTCGGATATATGGCGGCCACCTCGTTAAACAAGGCGATATTACCCGCCACAGTAGCATGAAACGATCCGCCGTACCCCATTAGCTCAACCCAATCAAAGCTATCGCTACGCGCCTTTATAACCTGCTCAAACTCGGGGTATCGGTTATTGCTCACAATACTAAGCAATCGCCTACTGCCCGATCTTGGTCCCCAGTATTTACTTATCGAATCAACTATCGCCATATAAAAATCGCCGGCTGTTCTAACCCTCGCTTCCGCGTCAATACTTAGGCCATCAATACCCAGGTAGGTTATATACCGTTCGCGTAAATGGGTTACAAAATCATGAATTTTTTCGGCAGGGGCTTTATCTTTATAATTGGCATCGTAATATTTATTGCCCGGTTTGCCCGGGTCATAGTCTTCAAACGTAGGTTCGCCGCGGTTCCATCCCGGGTTGGTAAAAATGGGGCATATTAGTTTGGTGCCTGAGCGCTGCACTTTTTTTATCTCACCTATCATTTTTTTCCAGGTTACATTGGTGGCGCCATCAACCGGTTTGTTTAAGGTATCGTTACCCTTATTTACCGTAAAAGCCCCGCCCCATACGTGCATAATATCAGCATGCTTATAAAAACTTTCGGTAGGTAATGCAAAAGTAGTTTGCCCATGCACCAAATAAGTTTGGTAATAAACCGCCAATATGGGGAACTTAAGCCTGTTGTTATTGGCGGTGTTTTGTTGCGAAAAGCCAATAGCAGGCAATAATAGCGTAAGGCAAATAAACGGGTATATTTTTTTCATGGATTTAATTAAGGCTATATCAAATATAATAAGAAAAGGCCTCCAAAACCATTAAGTATCCGGGCTGTTAAAACACTAGTAAAAATCAATAGGAAATCTGTAAATTTGATTTCAAGCCTTTATAAACATGACCCAAATTAAAAAAGAAGACATCAAACAGGAAGTGTTTGACCTTTACGACGATTATGCGCATAGCCGCATAAACAGGCGCTCTTTTGTAGAGAAACTATCGTTATATGCTGTGGGCGGCATGACCGTACCCGCGCTGATGAGTTTCCTGATGCCCAATTACCAGGATAACATTCAAATTAAAGCCGATGATCCGCGTTTAAAATCAGAATATATTACCTATTCATCGCCCAAAGGCGGCGGAACAATTAAAGCGCTGCTATCAAAACCTATTGATGCAAAAGGTAAGTTGGGCGGCATTGTGGTGGTACATGAAAATCGCGGGTTGAACCCATATATTGAAGACGTGGCAAGGCGCGCAGCCCTGGCCGGTTTTATCACCATTGCGCCCGATGCATTAACACCACTGGGCGGTTATCCCGGCAATGACGATGCCGGCCGCGACATGCAGGCTAAACGCCCTGCCGAAGAAATGAATCAAAATTTTATAGATGCGTTTGAATATTTGAAAAGCAATAAAGACTGTAACGGTAAAGTAGGCGTTGTAGGCTTTTGCTATGGCGGTGGGGTTGCCAACATGATGGCCGTTCGCCTGCCAGACCTGGCGGCTGCCGTTCCTTTTTACGGAGCCCAGCCCACAGCCGAAGATGTGCCGAAAATTAAAGCGCCATTACTATTACACTACGGTGCGTTAGATACCCGCATAACCGGCGGATGGCCCGCTTATGAAGCGGCCTTAAAAGCCAATGGCAAAAAATACCAGGCATTTATTTATGAAAATGCAAACCACGGCTTCCATAACGACACCACACCGCGTTACGATAAAGCTGCCGCCGAACTGGCCTGGAAACGCACCATCGACTTTTTTAAGGAGAATTTGAAATAAGGACCACTAGCTCCATTAACTAAAAAAGCCACCAATTAGGTGGCTTTTTTAGCTTCAAAGCAGCGGAAGGTGTAAAGATTTATACAATTATCACTTCTTTTAAACAAGGTAATTTATTTGGTACATAGCGGCTTATAAATTTTTTTTAGTAGTATTGTTTATATTTAACCATGCAAAACCTGAAAAAATTACTGGCGGTTTTCTGTTTGCTTGTGTTTCTCTTTCCATTTGTAGAAAGCGGGATACATAATTATGCACACGCCAATGATTTTTATTGCAAGGCTGCCGTTCATCATTTACACAAGGCCGAGCATCATTGCAGCCTTTGCGATTTTACGACTGATATAGCAGCCACACCTTCTTTTGCCGACTATCATTTCCGGGTAAATACACTAAAGGAAATACATTTCTTTACCCCTCAAAATTATTCCCCGCTACGAAATCGCGATTTCAGGTCTCTTCGAGCCCCACCGGTATTGGTTTAATGTTGTTTTTGTTGACGCTTATACGGCGCAATATAGGCCTGTTGTTTTTCGACGGGTAAATTTCATTATTCCAAAATCTCACAATATGAATATTAAACATATACTCCTATTTATACTCTTATTTGCAGCTGTAACCGTACAGGCACAAAGCAAAAAACAAACAAAGGCTCAAATTGACAGCGCCAAAGCCGATTCTATAATGCTGCAAAAAATTCAGGCAGAAATGAGTCAGCCAGAAACCCCGGCCGCACCGCAGGCGCGAGCAGCGGCTTCCGCAAACCCGGATATCAGCGTTATTGGCGATTTCAGGGGCCTATACCGCAGCTACGGAAAACATAATTTTGATGCGGTACTTAACGAAGCCGAATTTTCATTTCAATCTGTAATTGACCCTTATGCACGGGCCGATTTCTTTTACTCTGTAGAAGAAGATCCAAAAACGGGAAAATTTAGCGGCGAAGTTGAAGAAGGTTACCTAACCACTTTGGCCCTGCCCTATAACCTGCAATTGAAAGCAGGGCGTTTCAAACAGTCATTGGGCCGTATTAACCTGGTGCACCCGCATGCATTGCCTTTTATTGATATGCCCGATGTATACGTGAACTTTTTTGGTGAAGAAGGCTTAAAAGGCGATGGTTTTTCGGCAAGCTGGCTTTTGCCAAACCCGGCTTTTTTCCAGGAGTTAACTTTTGAAGCAACAGCGGTTGACCCAGAAAGCCCTTTGTTTGAACGAAGTGATGCTAACAATTTCCTGTACCTGGCACACCTTAGAAACTTTTGGGACCTGTCTGCCAATTCTACTATTGAATTTGGATTCACCGGCGTTACCGGCGAAAACATATTTGGCAACAGAAGCAATATTGGCGCCCTTGATTTTACTTATAAATGGAAACCCGTTCAATTTAACACCTATAAACAATTCACCTTTCAAAACGAATTTTATTACAGCCATGCGCACCAGGTGGGCAACAACATTGTTAACGCTTTAGGCTTTTATTCCATGATATATACGCAAGTTGGCAAACGTACTTTTTTGGCCGGCAGGTATGATTACTCAAACTCGCCATTCTCTAATACATTTGTACAACAATCGGGTTCATTGACATTGGGATGGGAAGCAACCGAGTTTCAGAAAATAGAAATTGAAGCAAAGTATACCACCATGAACCAGCCTATGGCCCAATACAATAATGAGCAGAATTTTAGCAGTGCATTTTTACGCTGGATATTTGTTATTGGATCGCATGGGGCGCATAGATATTAAAATAAATTAACGCAACGACAATTTTACCAAACAAATAGTTGTTTAATATAGGTAATTGAGTTATTTGTAATATACTGAAAACTAATAAACTAAATAAAATGAAAATAAAGAATATTGCTTTACTATTGGCGGCTACGGTTATAGCCAATCTTTCTTACGCGGCTACCATCCGTGTGGTTACTACCACGCAGGACACCCGGAGTATTACCGAATTAATAGGCGGAAATAAAGTGGATGTATTTGCCATTGCCACCGGCTATCAAAACCCCCACTTTGTTGACCCTAAACCAAGCTACATTATCAAACTTTCAAGTGCCGATATGTATGTAACGCTTGGTCTTGATCTGGAAGCCGGCTGGTCGCCATCATTGCTTACCAGCTCTCGTAATACAAAAATTCAACGCGGCAGCGATGGCTATGTTGATGCATCTGTTGGCGTAGCGCTTTTACAGGTACCGTCGTCTATAAACCGCGCCGAAGGCGATATACACATCTTTGGCAATCCGCATTACTGGCTCGATCCGGAAAATGGAAAGATCATTGCCCGCAACATTGCTACCGGGCTTGAAAGAGTATCGCCGGAAAACAAAGCGTATTTTGAAGCTAACCTTAAAACCTTTAACGAGCAGATTGACTCGAGGATAAAAGCCTGGAGCGCTGCGATGGCTCCTTTTAAAGGCACCAAAATAATTGCTTACCATAACGAGTGGGTATATTTTGAAACCCGTTTTGGCCTGCACATTGTTGATTTTATGGAACCTAAACCGGGTATCCCGCCAACACCATCGCAGTTGGTAAAGATCATAAAGGAAGTAAAAGAAAATAATATCAAAATAATAATTACTTCGCCTTATTTTAGTACCGCTTCGTCTGACGTGGTATCAAAACAAACCGGCGTAAAAACGCTAACAATGGCAACTTCTGTTGGCGCATTCGATTCGGTTAAAAACTATTATGATCTGTTTGATTACGATATTAAAATGATAACTGCTGCCTTGAAATAATAAATCCTCAGAAAATATAAAAAATTAAATTCCCGTTGTTATGTTCGAAATGTTTCAATTAAGTTTTATAGTACAGGCGTTTATCGTTACTGTTATAATTGGCGTATTACTATCCTATTTGGGGGTGCATGTTGTTGGCAGGGGTATTGTGTTTGTCGACCTGGCATTGGGCCAGATATCTTCACTCGGTGTTGCCTTTTCCGATTATGTAGGCTATGGTAAAACCATCATTCCAATTGCCTTTGCATTAGGAGGCGCTTTGCTCATGTCATTGATCACCATCCGCGATAAACGGTTAAAGCTGGAAGCGGTTATCGGTATAATTTATGCGGTGGCATCGGCTGCTACCGTAATGATGATATCAAAAACACCACATGGCGATTCGGATATACAGGAAGTACTGTTCGGCAATATCCTGTCTGTAAACTGGGGACAAATAACAACTGTCGGCATTATTTTTGGCATCATAGGCCTGGTGCATTTAATATTCCACAAAAAATTCTTCCTGCTTACCGAAACATTTGAAAACCATGATAATAGCACCGCTGCAGAAATTTTCAAGAACAACAAATGGTTTAAATTCTGGAACTTTATATTTTACATATCCATAGGTTTGGCTATTGTATTTGCCGTGCGTACAAGCGGTGTAATCCCGGTATTCTCGTTCCTGATTATCCCTTCGGTTGCAGCCATTATGCTATGCCGTAAAAACTTGTATATCACTATAGCCGCCATTATTATAAGTTTATTGGCAGCTTATTTGGGCTTATATGTTTCTTACCATTTTGATTTCCCGGCCGGGTCATCAATTGTGGTAGTATTAGGCGGCTTGTTCACTTTAGCCTCTTTAGTTTATCTTTTCAAAAGGAAAAAGGAACCAGAAGTTAAATAATAACTGATTTGCATAAAATAACAAAGCCACCCATAAGGTGGCTTTGTTGTTTATATCAATCTTGGTATTGTCAATATTGCGCCGTTACATTTTCATGCCACCCATAGGTGCTTTCCCTAATACATCTAAAGCCGCGCGGAAGCCCTGTGCAAGATCTGTTGCCTTGCCACGGCCATAATAATGCAGGAATATCATGTGCGGGTCATCGCCAAGCATGTGGTTATGTACCGCTACTATCTCCAAATTATGTGCCCTTAAAGTTTTAATAACAGTATTAACCTCGCTTTGCAGCATAGCTATATCACCAGCAATATGTGCGTCATCTTGTTTGCCCGCAAACGAGGCCCAGGTATTCAATCCTATATTGGTAGTCATTTCTACACCCATTGCCATAATTTTCAGGTCGCTGCGGCCAATGGTATATTTATAGGTTGGCCCATTTATAGTTCCGGTACCTTTTACAATAGCGTCCAACGCCGGTATATCAAAAAGTTCTTTGCCGGTAACTGTTGGCGCGGCAGCCGGCGCAGGCTGGTTAGCCGGAAACAGTTTGCTGTCGCGAATAGTATCGGCATATTTCTTTGCCAGTTCTTCTACTGTACCCATGCCATGAATGTGCATATAAAAAATGCGCGGCTCCTCGTAAAAAAAGTGGTTGTGAATGGCGGCTATTTCCAGGCCGTTAGCATGAGCGGCAGAGATCAATGGGTTAACCTCTTCCATTTGCAATACAGTATCGCTCATTACCATAGCCGATTTACCGTCGACCGTTTTCTTGAACGATACCCAACCACCAAATCCAAAAGGGATTGGTACGGGCTCACCTTTAATTTTCATTTTAAGATCGTTACGTGGCAGCGGTGTTGTATAAACTGATTCTGTATCCTTATAACTTCCTTTTTTACCTAAAGCAGCATCTATGGCCGCCATTTCGGCAGTAGTAATAGCTGGAGTTGCGGCAACAGGCGATATGGATGCTGCGTGTAATTTTTGGACCGGTAGCAATAAAGTGGTTCCTAATACTGCGGTAGCCTGCAAGGCTTGCCTGCGGGTGTATTTGTTTGTTTCCATGAGGTGAGTTTGTGTTAACATCACAATACTACCCACTAAAAGCTGCCTAAAATTGTACAGATTTGACTATTTGGTATCCTTTTTACTTTTCCTGTTTTTCTTTTTATAAACTGAGGGGTTTTGCCCGGTCTGTTTTTTAAATATCCTTGTAAAATGGCTTTGGTCAGAAAAACCTGTCAGGTAAGATATTTCGGTTAAAGAATAGGTAGTTGTATCCATTAGGCTTTTTGCTTTGTCAATGCGAAGTTTACGAATGTAGTCGCCAAATGACAGGTTATCAAAGTGTTTGGAAAACTCACGCGACAGATAGGCTGGGTTAATTGCCAGTTCGCTGGATATTTGCTGTAAGCTCAGGGCCATATTGGTATCTAACTGATCCTGTATCATATCTTTTAACTCTGTTGCCCATTCAGGCGTTTTCTTAGTTTGACCATCTTTTATAAACTTATTAAACACTTTCAGTAGCATTTGCTCTACCGGTTCATCTTGCGTATGTTTTAGATGATATAGATTTTTGGCCCAACTATATAAGCCGTCATAAATGGTCATACCCAATTCCAGTAACTGGTGGTCGTCGTTAATATTATAGGCTAAACCTGAAAAGATGGCTTCCAGCCCGGCTGATTGCGGTGCGAAGTCGTGCCTGTCGGTATCTGCACCTCTTACAATAGCAGCAATTCGGTCGAGAGCGACATCTTTTAATTGATGCTTTTTTATAAAATAGTCAAAGCTGCATTGGTCATTATAATGCGTGTATTCTACCCCCGGCAAATCAAAAGGTATTGCACCCAATTCTTTAGCCTTAACCAACACCTGGTCAAAAGGCACATAAATAATTTCGGCATTTGTATCAATAAAGCGTTTGATCAGCCAGGGACAAGCAATGCGGTCAATTTTCGGATGTTCGCGGGTGATCCATTTCATAATCATTCAAAAGTATGATTAATTATTGCTGTCCCCGCAGGGTCTCTTGAAAAGGACCCTGCGGAAACGGATGTGTTTATTTAGTAACCAACACCCAATCAACCAGCATAGTTGCCTGGCCAGCTTTTATTTTATCAACGGTGCTTTGCGGCAAGCCCGGATAAGGCGTGGTAACCTTGTTTACACCGGCAGGATACCCACCACCAAGGGCAAAATTAAGGATGATGAATTTAGGGTTATCATACGCCCATTTACCATAATTTTCTATCATGGCACGGGTAACCGAATACGTAACTGTGCCGTCAATACTAAAGGTGATATTGTCGGCAGTCCAGTTAACCGAATAGGTATGCCATTGTGTTATGTCTATCCCCTTTGGAAAAAAAGAATGATGACTTATTGGTGTATTACCAGAATATCCCGGCCCATGCAGCGCATGGCTAACCCATGACGAATCGCCAATGTTTTCCATCATATCTATTTCGCCGGTATCGGGCCATTTGCCCTCGCCCAATGCCCAAAAGGCGGGCCATAGGCCGGCACCTGCAGTCATTTTAATACGCGCCGAAATTGTTCCGTAAGTAAATTCAAATTTGCCGCGGGTATTGATACGTCCCGACAGGAAATCATATTGTTTTTGCTGATTACTGGTATAACCCGCATGAAAAACAGGCTTAATAACCAACAAGCCGTCTACCTGCGCCAATACGATTGACGAATCTACATAAGCTTGCTGTTCATTATTAACCGTACGCCCGGTAACCTCAACGTTCCATCTGCTACGATCTAATTTGTTGGCGTTGAAGCTTTCATAAAAAACAGTGTCGGCTTTTTTTTGAGCCGATGCGGTAACGGGCAGGCAAAAAGCAATGAATAACAGGTGGTAAAATTTCATGGTATATAGTTAAGAAAAATTCTGTGTGAAATAAAATACTTTGTACGTGCAATTTCCATATTCGCTTCAATTTTATATTTTTATGCAGGATGTAATGATACGTCCAGACCTTTCCACAATGAAAATTAAACCATTGCCATTAAAATACTTATGCGCTTTTTTATTGCTGCTGAACTCGTTAGTCGTTTTCGCTCAAAAAAAAGAGCGAATGCATACAGATTCGCTTTTAAAGCAATTGCGCGTTGCTAAAGAAGACACCAATAAAGTTAATTTATTATTAAAAACAGGCAGTACCTATCCGGCCACCCCAAAAACAGACTCGGCGCTCTTTTATTTGCAGCGTGCATTACAATTGTCAGAAAAACTGAAATGGGAAAATGGGATAGCCAGATCATGCAATAACCTGGGGAATAAATATTCCGAACAGCATAATTATACCAATGCTCAAAATTATTTTAGAAAAGCCGTTGACGCTGGCTTTATTGCTGCAAATTATGGTCTTGCATTTGAGTCGGCCCGCCTTGTCGCATGGTCAATGTCCAATCAAGGTAAAACAGCTCCGGGTATCAGGTATTTAGACTCCGTTATAATGCTGTTTAAGAAAACAGGAAGCACACAGTACGTGGTAGCGCTTTACGTAGAGATAGCAGGATGGTACCAAAAATTATCTGATTACGATGCGGCTACAGGTTATTTCGCCAAAGCACAAACCCTTTTAGATGCCAATCCGGATAAATACACCGATGGTAACCTGATGATAAACATCGCTCAATATTATCTCGACCGTCGTCAAATAAAAAAAGCAATGTCGGTATTATTAAGAGCTGAGACGATCTTTAAAAAAACCGGGGACCGCTCTAACCTGGCAGATGATTACAATATGCTTTCAGACTGCTTTCTTTTGGACAACAACTACCCGGCTTTTTTAGCATATGCAGTTAAAGCCGCCCAAATAGCCGAAAAGATAAAGGATAATTACGTCTCTGGTAATGCTGAAAACAGTGTGGGCTGGGGTTATTATTTAATGAAAAAATATGATAGCGCTTATGTCCATACCAAACGGTCTTTCCTGTTTATTAAAGCCGATTCGGGCCTCCTGATCAGGCCGATTTCTACTTTGGGCAGTATTTACCGCGAAGCAACCCCTTATATTATGAAAGACGCCGGACTTAAACCGGGCCAACAATATGAAAAATCTGTTGAGCTGTTAATTAAATCCATCAACTACGGCAAAACACATGCTGAATTTGAATTTGCTAATGAAAACAGGAACGAACTGAGCCTTACCTATAAAAAAATGCATCGTTATGCCGAAGCACTGGATACTTACCAGGCCTATATTGCCGGCAAGAACAAACTAGACAGCTCAATAAACGAAAAAGCCATTATGCTAAAGGAGGCCCAGCTCAATTATTCACATAAGGAAGATTCGCTGAAATATAAAGAGAACATCACTAACACCCAGTTAAAACAAAAAAAACAGCAAAGTTATTTTTTTATAGCAGGTATAGCTGCGTTAGTATTATTGTCGGTTTTTATCTGGCGAAACTTTAATAATCAGCGAAAATCAAATAGACTATTGGCCGAAGCTAACGATCAGCTTAGCGAGCAGCGCGAAGAAATTACTTCTCAGCGCGATCAATTGGCCGATACGGTTTCCAATCTGAAGGCCGCCCAACAGCAGCTTATACAAGCCGAAAAAATGGCATCATTAGGCGAACTCACAGCAGGCATAGCCCACGAGATACAAAACCCGCTGAACTTTGTAAATAATTTCTCGGAGGTAAGCACGGAACTTATAGGCGAGCTTAATGAAGAATTAGATAAAGGCGACATTGAAGAAGCTAAGGCAATTGCAGCAGATGTAAAACAAAATTTAGAAAAAATAAATCACCACGGTAAACGTGCCGACGGCATTGTAAAAGGCATGCTGGAACACAGCCGTGCATCTACCGGGCAAAAAGAACCGACAGATTTGAATAAGCTGGCCGATGAATATCTACGACTGGCCTACCATGGCTTGCGGGCAAAAGAGAAAAGCTTCAACGCCGAATTGATAACTCATTTTGATGAGAACCTTCCGTTGGTAAATGTAATTGCGCAGGACATTGGCCGGGTATTGCTCAACCTGTTTAATAATGCATTTTATGCTACACAGCAAAAGAAAAAAACGGCGGGTGAAGGTTACAAGCCCGAAGTATTTGTAACTACATCCGTAAAAAACAATGCCGTTCAAATAGATGTTAAAGACAACGGTAACGGTATCCCCGATTCGATAAAAGATAAAATTATGCAGCCATTCTTCACCACCAAACCAACCGGCGAGGGCACAGGTTTAGGCTTATCATTAAGTTATGATATTATAGTAAAAGGCCATGGCGGCACTATTAATGTTGATAGCAGGGACGGTGAAGGATCAGCATTTACAATATTGCTGCCTGTATAACCAGTACAAGCTATCTAATAATATAAGCTGTAAAATAACAAAATGTCATTTTATCGGTAGAATATATTTCCTTTGTTATAGAGATCTTATAAATGCAGAAACTGACCGACAATATTTTCCTATTAGTAATTATAGCAACAGTGGGCACCTTTTTAATGGTCGCTTCATTTATACTCATTTATATCCGTAACCAAAACAAGTTGCTAAAGCAACGCCAGTTGCATCAAAACGCCGAGCTGGCTCATCAAAAAGAATTATTGCAGGTGATAATAGAGTCGCAAGAGCAGGAAAGGGTGCGTATTGGCCGCGATCTGCATGATGATGTAGGAGCCGCCATATCAAGTTTAAGAATGATGCTTGAAATGTTCGATCCCGGTAAAAAAGATACGGCCTATCATCAATTCATAAAATCAAGCAAGAGTATAATTGATAAAATGATGATGGACGTACGGCACATCGCCCATAATCTTTCGCCTGCAACCTTAATGTATTATGGGCTGGAAGTAGCTATTGATGAGAAATGTACACAGATAAATCAGTCGGGAAAATTAGAGATCAATTTCAATAACGATGCATCGGTTCATACAGAAAACCTGGGCATTGCTGTTTCAACTGCCTTATTCAGGGTATTGGAAGAATTGCTTAACAATACCATGAAACACTCAATGGCTACCAAAGCCGATATAAATTTTACAGCCAATAATGATGTATTAACTATTGCATATTGCGATAACGGCGTTGGGGCAGATGAAAAATTAGTAAAAAAGGGAATGGGTTTACAAAATATTGAAAGCCGGTTAACCGTTATTGATGCCGATTATTTAATAAAAACAAGTCCCGGGCAAGGGTTTTCTATCCTGATTAACTATAATTTAAACTGATCGCTATCTGTCCATGGCTAAAATACCGGTATTTATAATTGACGATCAAAACCTGTTTAGGCAAAGCTTAGCTATTTTAATTAACAGCATTGATGAGTTGGAACTTGCTGGCGATTTTAATAGCGGCGCTTCCTTTTTAGATCATTTAAACCGCATACCTATTTTAGAAACCTACATTGCATTGGTTGACCTGGATATGCCGGGCATTAATGGGATGGAAGTAGTTAAAATTTTGCACGAGAAATGTCCGCAGGTAAAATCCATAGTGCTTTCTGTGCATATAAACCCAACATTAATAAGCCAGATGATAAATGAAGGTGCGTGCGCATACCTCGCAAAAAATTGCGATAAAAACGAGCTTACATTAGCCATTGATATGGTTTATAAAACCGGGTTTTATTTTAACCTCGCGGTGCATAAAGCGCTTAAAAAAAATACACGTAGTAAAAAGCCGGTACAAGACCTTAGTTCGTTACCCGTGAACCTAACCAAACGTGAAATTGAGATATTACAGCTTATTTGTTATGAATACAATAATGCTGAAATTGGTGAAAAATTGTATTTAAGTCCGCGTACCGTTGAATGGCATAAAAATAGTTTACTAACAAAAACGGGTGTGCGTACCACTCCCGGGTTGGTGCTTTTTGCTTTAAAACATGGGATTTTTAGTGCCCCTATATAGTTTCTCCTGTGCATAAGTAAGCATTTAATATGGACTCAAGATTTATAAGTATTACCGTTAATTCGACAGACGGTACTCAAATTAACTACTATACAATTGGCAATGGCCCGGGATTAGTTATTGTTCACGGAACATTTCGCATGGCTAAAGACTATGAGCAGCTGGCTCTTTCTTTAGCCGATACATTTACGGTACATTTAGTTGAACGCCGCGGTCGTGGCAATAGCGGTCCTCAGGGTGAAGACTATAACATGGCTAAAGAAGTGGAAGATGTTGAAGCAATTTTACGGTATACAAATTCTCCTTTTTTATTTGGACATAGTTTTGGCGGCGCTGTAGCTTTAGAGGTGGCATTGAATAAATACCCTATTAAGAAATTTGCTATTTATGAACCGGCAATTATAATTGACAATCCACTGCCTGTTCATCGGCTTCCGGCAATTTATGAAGCCCTTGATAGCGGAGACTATAGCAAGGCTTTTATTGGTTTGATGAACATTCTTACAGAAGGCGCGATTACCGAAGATAAACTAACCGAAATGGCGGCCAGTTTGGTTAATTCGCCGGTTTGGCCGCAAATGTGCGAGCTGTTGCAAACAATACCGGCAGAAATGATGGCCGTTCATAACAATGAGTCTGACTATGCCCAATATCAATTTTTACAAACCCGTTTATTGCTGATGTACGGTGGTAATAGTCAAGCTTCAACTAAAAACGAAAATAAAATATTGGCAGAAATTATTCCCAATACTGAAACTGCCGAAGTAGCCAATGCCGGCCATAACGGGCCCGATGTTGACGACCCGCAACAGGTGGCTGATCAATTAAAGCAGTGGTTTAAATAATCAATATAACGCAAACCTACACCACAAGATCAAGGCTTGGGTAGCCCCAGGCTATTTTGTAACATCATAACCAAATCATCTGTATTAGTTAATTCGGGAATAATCCAATGTGAGCCCGAGATCAATTTAGGTACGCCGCCTCTGCCGCTTTGGGCGGTCTGTCCGTATAGCTGGACGCATGTTTGTATATATTGCTCTATCCATGGATCAGATAAAGCAGTATTGAGTTTAGCCTGTCCAATCAATTCAATCGCTTTTGTCCTGGTGGCTTCAAGGTTGCGCGAATGCCACTTCTCTCCACCTTCAATAGAAAACATCCAGTCATCAAAAGCCGGGGATACTTCGCGTTTGGCAACAAATACCGCCAAACCGATCTTAGCCAGTTCACACGAGTTTTTAAAAGCGTCCACATCGTGCGGGATATAAGGGTTACACTCGGTATTCAACGGTGTAGGGCATAAGGCAAATGCCAGTTTGCCATGGTATTGGTTAACTATATCATTCAGCATAAAATGTAGTTTTTGGCAATGCGGGCATTGATAGTCAAACAACACTTTGATAACATACGGCGCATTAGGTGAACCGATCATCGGCACATTTTGATAATTCATTGCTGGTGTATTATCCTGCGAACTTCCGTCGTGATAGACCGCCTGCGGCTTAAAAACAATTTGGCTAGCTACCAATATGCCGGCCAAAACCAAACCGCATAGAACAAGCCCCGTTATTCGTAATTGGCGAATTTGTCGTAGCCTATGTGCCTGCCAAATAATTACACCGGCCATTAGCGCACCGGTAATATGCTCCGTCATGCAATAAGGGCAAAATTCACCTATTATCCATTTTTGTACGATGATGAACCATATGGCCATTCCGGTAATTGAGCCGGCCAGTATCAACAATACAGACCAGGCAAAGCGACGGATTGAAACTTCCGTATCAGTATCGATATAGGCACTGGCTATAAAAAAAACCAGGTAAACGCCCATAGCCAAACCTGCTACCGGCACCCTGCCCGCTATTAACGACCATTGACTACTCAGCACCTGTTCGCACCCGCCAGAACCATCGCAGCCTATTATAGCACCGCCTTTAAGGTAATGCCAGCACAATATGGTGCTAATAACCAAAGCAATTAAATTCAATACCAGCAAGGCCCAACGCCATACAGGCATTTTATTTGGGGCTTTATTTTCTAGTGCAGCGATAACTCTATCCTCCCTGGGTTAAAAATAAAAACTCCGCAGCTTATAACCGCGGAGTTTGATAATATTTATTTTAAGTAAAATGTGTTGCTATGCAACTATTTTCTCTTAGTGTACTGGTTGGGTGCACCAGGCGTTGGAACGTTGCTTGCCAATGGCGTACCATTATTGTGCGCTTTAGCCAACGGTTTAGTAAGCGTGATACCGCTACCAGCAACCGGTGAATCTGCAGCATGCGCATTTTTAAGCGCAGTAGCAACGGTTATCGTTTCAGCCGGGGCACCGCCATTACGGTTGCCGCCACCACCGCCACGGCGTGGGGCACTGACAGAAGCAATGGTTACCGTTTCACGGTCGGCACCGCTGCCGATAATGACAGTTTGGCCAGCCTCAAAACCAATTGTATTATTAACCGGTATAACAGTAGCGCCTGCTGCTGTTGCAGTAGCAACGGCAGCGCTGCCTGCTGTACCAACATTGGCAACAACTACAGTTTCCATATTGGCGCCCGAGCCAATTATAAATGTTTCGCCGGCTTTAACATCAGCTACGCTGGCAACTTTTATGTTGTCGGTACCTGCTGTTGCTGCTGCCGCAAGGCTAATGGTGCTTTGCACCATAAAGTCGTTACGGTTATCATCATTGTCTGCACCATCAGGGTAACGACCAGCGCTTCTGTTAGGCTGGTCTACAACTGCGCCACCTGGCCTAAAGCCACCGCCGCCTCTGCCAGCCCCCATTGCCGGCGAAGCTACAAAGCTACCGCCAGAACCTGTGCCAGGGCCAGAACCAGCCTGGTAGCCTTCTGCCAACCAAGGGTCAACAACGCCGCCATAGTTAAGTGCGTCAACCACATTTCCTGCAGCATCGCGTATGCTCATATTGCCTGCAGCTGCAGATAATGCTGGCCCACCAAACCACTGGTTAGGGGCTTTATCACCCTGGTAACCTGCGTTTTTAACTTTCGCGTCATATACTATCGCATCAATAGCCTGGTCATTAGCCAAAGGTTTGTCTAAAGTTATGCTGTTATTCAACGATAATACTGGTTCGTTACTTGAGTGCGCAACGGTTGTTGCCGGCTCAAAAGTAATACCTGTTCCGTTAACACTATAAGGCATGTTAGCCGCGTGGTTATATTTAAGTGGTGCCGATATATCAATACCTGTTCCGGCATCTTCAGCAGGTGTAAAAGGACCACGGCCCGGGCTACGTGATGATTGCGTACCCACCTTAGTAACGGTAACGGTTTCAATACCGTGGCCTTTGCTGTCAATATCTAATCTTATTTTATCGCCAACAGAAATATTAGCTACGGAAGACATCTTAAGGTTAGTAGTGCCGGCTTTAGCGTCTACCGCAAGGTAAGCTTGTGTACCTGGTTTACCTACGCTGGTAATAGTTACTATCTCATATTTTTCTGTGCCTTCGGCAATTGCAGGGTATTTTGCACCATAGCCGATAGCCATTTTTTGGCCAACTTTAAAGCCATTCACACTTACCACAGGAATATTTTTTGAACCTGCAGGCAAGGTAATAACCGGGCCCTCTGGTAGAGGCTGCCAAATTACCGTAGAACCTGCCGGGCCTGGTTGGCGGCCACCGCCACCAAATTGCCCTGCCGCTGGTGCAGCTTCTGGCTCAGGAGCGCCAATGCTGGCGATTTTATGCGTTTCGTTACCGATCTTAACTGCATCACCTACAGACATGCCGGTAGTGGTTCTTACATAAACTGTAGATTCACCTTTCTTGGCTGCAACAGCCAAAGCAGAGTTTGATAAGCCTAAAAGGTAAAAACCTTTAGGCGCAATTTTTGTCCCAGCCGGAATTTTCACTGATGAAAATATTGGCATTTGGGTTGGGTGTTCATTGAACGACCAGTTTGAAATATCAACAGCAGTTTTGCCTGCATTGTAAAGTTCAACAAACGAGTTGGTTGTATTGTCCGAACCATCGCTAATGCGGAACTCGTTTATCTTTACAGGGCTAACATTACGTACTTTTTCAATACCTGTTTCAGTACGGGTTCCCCATGTGGCTTTGGCTACAAGGTTGCCATTGAATGCAACCGGCCCTGAAGTTATTTTAAAAGTAGCGCTCACGCTTTCGCCAGGAGCTACCGATGCAAATTTCTTCGGAGTAGCCGCTGTCCATCCAACCGGAACACCCACACTAAGGGTAACACCTTTAACAGGTGCGCCGGTAGTATTGGTGTAAGTTACCGTGCTGTTTTGTGACGATGCTAATGCAAATGTTTGCAAGCCGGCAGGGGTGTTTCCTGCGTTTTCAGCAGTTAAGCTTACCGCCTGTGTATTATACATAGCAGCAACCACATTGGCTTGTATTTTTGCTTCTGTTTCTTTTGTAGGGAAAGTGCCTGCAGCAGTCATTGCGCCTTCATAGAAAGTACCTTGCGAGCTGTTGCTGTTATCGCCACCATTGCCCAATAATATAGCGCCTTGTTTGCGCATCGGGTCATAGCTGTTCCTGTCGTTAGTTATACGGCCGCCATCGTACATGGTCTGCAGGTCGCCACGTTGAGCATCGCCACCCTGTGATCTCCAGTGGTGTGGCTCGCCATCGGCCATTGCAGTAACAAAACGCCAGTTAATAATAGGCAAATTACAGCCTTTATCATTTGCGTTAGCGTTAACGCAACCTACCAGGTTATTCTCCTGGTCGGTCATAACCCATGGGCCTGCACCCGGGCCATGGTACCAGCCGGTAGAGTTACCATAGTAAGTAGTTTCCATTGTGCCGTCGCCATCGTCGCGGCTATCTGTTTCTGCGTTTCCGTAATCAAAGCAGCAACCATTGTTATAGTGTAAGCCGTTAATTACCCAATACTGGCCTTCCGCCTGGTCGTCGACCGCTGTTCCTTTAGCATCGTTTTGGCGTAAGCCCATGCCTGGTATTATGAAAATACCATAGGCTTTATGACCCATGATAGAAATTGGCGCCATGTCGGCAATGGGAATGTTGTTAAACCCACCCATAGCCGGGCCCAGGAATGCACCACGAGGCGCCTGGGTAAGCGTATTGCCTTTGCCTGATTGATCATATAAGGTAGTGATGTAACAAGTGGTATTGGCACAAAATGCGTCCTGTGCAGCTGCATCGGCATAGCCGCCACCGTCAGTTGCAGTTGGCTGAACTACACCTATATCACGGCTTTTACCGTCCGAACGGCGTAAAACGCGGTATAGCGGGCCGTTGTATGCTTTGTACAATGCACGGGTAGTACTGTGCGCAGCTACGCAAGGGCTACCGCCTGCGGCATAAATATCGCACGGACCTTCAGGCCTTGCCGCAACCGGCTTGGGTGCCACTGTCATTGCAACTATCATAATGGTTACAGGTAGTACTAACGCGAATGCGAGTAGTGCTACAAGACGATTTTTCTTTTTCATGTAATTAATTACTGTTTGGTTTAATTGAGGTTTTTATTTTGGGATTTGTTGGTTTGCTATACACTATTTGCCAATGCCATTATTTTACTGGTAAAAAATAATACTGTTTAAAACACAGTTATCGGGTTTAACCGATGGATATAATTTGATTTTTCAGGATAAAATAACTTTAGTAAGCTTAATTGGTCAGACTAATATAGAAGAAATAAATTCACACTTCCAAATATTATTTAAAATAACTGTCATTTACACAATTATTGTTACAAAAGGGGTTATGAAAAAGAAACAGGATGGATGTGTTGGTAATATGACCTGTAGTTTTGCTTATACGATCTCGTTATTGCGGCGCACTTTAGTTATGATTCCGGCAGTACCACTTTTTTCTTTTTGAACATTGATCGTAGCGCCAGTTTGTTTTGTTTTTGAGCTTCGTCCCCTAAAATGATTCCCCACGGTTTCAGGCTTTCTACGCGGTCAAATATGATCTTTAATACGGCAATACAGGGTATAGATAGGAACATGCCGGGAATGCCCCAAAACATTTCGCCAATTACCACGCCAAGTACAGTGATCAACGCATTGATACGCACTTTTGAGCCTACAACCAGTGGCAGCAGCACGTTACTGTCAACTAAGTGGGTAATAACCATGGTTACTATTACCCACAACGCTTTACTGCTATCTGGCGAACTGCCGAGGGTAACTATTACACTGATAACCATTGCTGTAAATATCCCCACGTAGGGAATAATGTTAAACAACCCGGTAATAAGGCCAAGCAGTATAGCATAGCGTAAACCCATAAATGAAAACGCCATACTTACGCCGGTAGCCACAATGGCCATTTCAGTAAGCAAGCCGATGATATATTTACGGATAATAAATTGTACCTGTTCAAGTACATCGTGAACTGTCGTTTTATTTTCTTTAAGAAATACCGATTCCAGGAATTGCATAATCAACCTGCGGTAAAGCAAAAAGAAAAAGGTATAGATAAAAGTAAATATTAAAAATAACAGGATAGAGGATAAAGACAATACAGTAGCCCCAACCGCTGCCGCGTCGGGCGAGAGTACCTTACTGGTGGCAGTGTTCATCACATTTAACTGCTTTCTGCGGGTAATGTTAAAGTGTTTCTGTATCCAGCCCCTAAGATCCACTAGGGAATGGTTGATCTGCTCCTGGAACTGCGGCCAGTCTTTCCATAGGTCGGCAATTTGTGAGGCAATTACATAAATAAGCGCGCCTATAAACGTAAGCAATAAAAGTACGGCTATCATAGAAGCTGCACTACGAGGCAAACGGAGTTTGTGCTCAAAAAATGCTGCAACTGGCAATAGTAAAATGGAGAACAGGCAGGAAAAGATCAGCGGGGAAAGGATCTCTTTGGCTATAATAACCAAATAGCCCATGGCAAAAAGACTGAACAATACACAAGCCAGTTTAATATAAAAAGGCAGGCCGGTAAATGTTTTCAGATCCATAATAGTTGTTTGTAAAAGCTAAAATAGTAGTTTTTTAGCGTATAAGTGCTTACGTGCCGAAAGATTGCCATCGATAAAGATTTCATACTCAACAATCCATTTAATTGTGCTTTGAAAAAACACAAACATCACGAGTTTCCATAACTTAATATATCTTTGGGCTCGAAAAAACATTAAAAGCATTCTCATGGCAAAAGCATCTGAAATTAAAGTAGGAAATATATTACGCTACAACGGCGAATTGGTAACCGTTACAGAAGTTCTGCACCGTACCCCGGGTAAAGGCGGCGCTTTCTATTTAGATAAGTTTCGTAACATAAAAACCGGAAAAATTGTAGAAGCCCGTTTAGCTACCGACGAACAGGTTGAAATTTGCCGTGTAGAAACCAACGATTTCCAATACCTGTATGAGGATGGCGATTTCATGGTAATAATGCACAACGATAATTATGAGCAGCATAATATTCCAAAAACGTTGTTTGGCCCTGCGGTTAGATTTTTGAAAGAAGGAATGAACGTTATTGTATCTTTTGAAAGCGAAGAACCAATAATGGCACAAGTGCCTAACAATGTAGAGCTGGAAATTACCTACACAGAACCTGCAGTAAAAGGAGATACTTCATCAGGCGCATTGAAAAACGCAACAACAGAAAATGGTGTAGAAATAAAAGTACCACTTTTTGTAAACCAGGGCGATAAAATTAAAGTAGACACACGTACCGGCGATTATGTGGAACGCGTTAAATAAGAATACGTAAGCTGATTTGTAATCGCGAAAAATAAAATAAAAAAAGCCTCAAGACTTTCGACTTGAGGCTTTTGATTTACCGGTAACGTTATTTAGGTGCATACTTCAAAATTGCACCGTATTAAGATCTTTATCAACCAGCAGTCCGTCAATTGGCTTAAGCGCGAATTTAACTTTACGTTTTGCCTTAAATCTCAATACAAATAGATCTGTATTGCCGGTTAATGCCTCTTTATTACTTATGTTTACAAAAGTTGGATACAGTGCCTTAGCCCCGTTTGTGTGCAGCCTGTCGTAAGTCATATTATCCATCTGTTTCATATTCAAAACTTTTACACCTAAAAACTCGTAATCCTGCGGGTTATAGGGTAAAGCAAAACTTAAGGCATTCACCGATTTAAGATCTAGGCCTTTTACTTTAATCTCAACAATCTCATCCTTATTATAATCTTGTTTTTCCGTGCTTATTTCAAGCCTGCCCGCTACTTTATCAATTTTGCTATCATTTACTCCGCTGTCAAGTTGTGTAGCTACAACAGAAATATCGTAGGCATCAATCAGGTTGTTTTTATTAATATCACCATTGCTAATATAACCTTCAAAGTCAGCGTCACCTTTCCGTAATCCGGTATAGTTCATATACGATGTCAGGTCATTCTTGTCTATCAGGTGGTCATTATTAATATCTCCGGGAAGATAACTCACTGTTCCCGGAACCTTGAATACGTATAGCTCACGACCAGATCCCACATCACCCACACCAGCGGTAACCATCATCTTTATATAACGCGCTGAAGGATGATTTGTGAAATTAAATACCTTGACTTCGTCGTTGTTTGCCCACTCAAATGAGCCTGCTTCTATCCAGTTTGCTTTGCTGTTACTATAAAACACTTTACCCTTTAGTAATATTCCATTTACAACTCCCCTTCCCATATGCGGTGGCAAATAATGGAACTTATCCAGCTGATTGATCGATCTTAGGTCCATAACTATATCAAATGGAACCGATTTTACACCCCGCCTGGTTTGCCATAGGTTAGTCTCGTCGAAATCAAATAACCTGTCCAGGCTTTGAGCCTCAGCCTTTGTTTCGGCAACAATTCCACGGATCGCAAACTTTAGCGGATCAGATTTGGTAGTTGCCTTAAATTCCGTCCAGCCAGAATATCCGCCTTTATTTACCGCGCGCAGTTTAAATGAATATGGGGTTTCGGCCGCCAACCCGTCGAATAACAAAGTAGTGTCTTTAATGGTGGTATAATGCATACCGTTGAAATCTATTTCATAGAAATCTGCATGGTTAACTTTTTGCCATGTGGGTTGTAGTGTATAGGCCTCGGTGTTTTTCTCTGTAATGCGGGCATTACCAGGCGCTGTTAACGGCCCCGATGAGACACGTTTGGTATCAGCAGGTTCAAACTTAAATCCTTCAACTATAAGTGTAACCGGGTTTACCGAAACATTAGTTACACCTACCTTCACCCAGGCTTCAGGGTTTTTAGTGATGATAACTTTTTCAAATGCGCTTCCCTTAGTAGAAAATTTATTCAAATTAGGCGCGGCATTATAAAAATATACGTTGTCCCTGTTTAAAAAATCATCCATCGACTTTACCTCAGTTAAAGCGACATCCTTGCTCCCGATTTTTACAGATAGTTTTTTCGGTTTTGCAGTTACATTTATTCTAAACTCAGTAGTTTTTTCTTTTACAAAACCATCAAAGTCACCTTTTGCAGGATGAACTGTGATAACGGCATTGTTCTTTTCATCTACTTTAGATTCAATTAAGCTGAAAGCCCCTTTACCGGCCTTGTACTGTTCTGTGATTCCATCATCATCATATTCAGTAAACGAGCTTTTTTTATAGGGATAGATCTCATAAATGCGGATGCCCTTATTGATTTCCTTTACATTATTGTTCGGCTCCGTTATCGGAATAATTGCCCCGTTTTTAACGAATATGGGCAGTTTCCAGATAGGAGCGTCAAAATTATTTACAATGTTGTTTCCAGCGTATTTCTCGCCTGTAAAAAAATCGATCCAGCTCCCTTCAGGCAGGTAAATGCCATTACGAATGTCATTGCCTTTATCGTCAGCTTTTGTAGCCTGGTAAATTGGGGCAATTAGCAAATTGGGGCCATATAAAAACTGGTATTGGGTAGCAGGCCCGTGGGTATATGCGTTTGGATATTCCAAAAACATCGCTCTCATTATTGGTAAGCCGGTAACAGCCTCCCTTGCTATGCTATAGGTATAAGGAATTAGTTCTGATTTAAGTTTTAAATAAGTTCGGTTCATTGATGCGGTCGGCTCGCCCAATGCATGTGGATACTTCTCCGTCAATCCCCATCCATCCATATTCAACTGCATAGGTGTAAAGGCTTTCCACTGAAAATCGCGGGTATTGACTACCGTATTTTTACCGCCAAAAATACCATCCATATCTGATGTAATATTGGGTAGTCCTGATAAGCCGGCACCCAGGTAGGTAGGGATATGAAAACGGATGTACTCCCATAAGCCCCCGGTTTGGTCGCCCGACCAGACAGCCGCATAGCGCTGTGTACCCGCCCAGCCATCTAATGATATAATAAAAGGCCTGGCATCATTTCCGTATTTTGACATGATCTGGGCCACATCGCTTACACCGTTAAGCCCGAATGAATATCCGGCACCTACCCATGCCACATCCGTTTTTAACACACGTACGCCCGCATCCTTTACTTCTTTTAATATATCTCTTTGCAGTAAGGCGCTAACTCCGGATTTTGGGTGAAGGTCAGATTGTGTCCACAACCCGATCTCAACGCCATTTTTACGGGCATAATCCCCTAAACTTGTCAGGTTCTTAATATTCCCGTCCAGGGTTTCTGTTTGTCCATACCCCGCGCCGTAACCATCATTAGGCAACAGCCAGCCAAGCGGCATATTGTTCTTTTTATACCTATCAATAACTGCGCGGGCAGAAAACTGGTAATTGCTTTTTTCACCGTTCAGAGATTCTTTTGTGCCGCCGTTGTCTTTTTGACTTTCCTTGTAACGTTTGCCGTCTTCAAATAAAATGCCCGTTGTATCTTCTTTCCAAAAATCACGGTTATAAGCGTTTAAATGACCTTCGTAAAAACCAAACTTAGGCAGCAACACCGGGTTTCCTGTCAATTGATAATAATTATTCAAAAGTGCCGCAGGAGTGTCTCCAACCATAACAAATACATCCAGGTAATTTGTTTCGTGAGTTAATTTTACCAATCCTTTTTCTTTAGCGCCAAAATCATATTTGCCTTTTTTAAAAGTATACCACATGATGCCGTATCCCTTTGTAGACCAGTAATATGGTGTTGGCGATGCTACCCCTGCATCTGTCCACCGGTTTTGATTTTCGATAGCGATAGCCTTTCCTTTATGTGAGAAACGCCCGTTTTGTACGCCACCGCCGTAGAAATATTCTTGCGGATACTCTTTTAAGGAAAGTGTAACACTTTCTTTCTCAAAAAGGATAGGTGCTGCTTGTTGCAAAACGACAGTATTATTAGCCAAATTAATAATCTTTAATAAAGCGGTTTTCTTGTCTATTTCAACTTTTATCTTATCCGTAGTAATTGCAAATAAGCCACTTTCATTGATCACACTTAATTTTGAAACTGGTCTTCTTGGGTTTTCCACTAATATCTTAGCTTCCGGCTTTGCTTCAGGGTCTCGCATAACGCCACCGGTGTTATCCTGGAAAAGCCTGAATACACGGTCGCTATAAAAGTCCAGTATGAGTTGTTGATTATTAGAAAACAATACCGTAATTACAGTTGGCCCGGTTTTTTTTACGCTGATAGCTTTTTGATTTTGCTGTGTACCGATGTTTGTTTGTACCGCCCATGCCCGTGAATGAGGCATTAACATTAAAAAAACCAGGAAAAGCAATGCTATGTTTTTAGTTTTAGCGGCAGGGAATGTTTTAATCATGATTGCTTAGTATGTTTCCTATTACAGGAACTTATTAACACTTTCAAATTTAATAAAACCTTCGGTTAGTCTGGGTTTTCAATTCCTAAATAAAATACTACATAGATTTGCAATCGGCGGAAAGTAAAAAAGCCTCAAACATTTCACTAAACCTTGACGTATTCAATGAAATTTAAAATTAAAATTAAATTGAAGAGGGGACAAGATCAACCAAACAATGCCAATGCCGATAAATAGATGTAAGGTTCCTAAAAGAAATTGAATAATTATCAAAAACCATAGGCCTTTATCGTTTTTTTGTTTTTGCCAGCATGATCCAATAGCGAATATTTCTATGATCGCAATAATAAACGAAGAACTTATAAACAATATATTTTGCCATGCATCAGGCAAATGCTTAATAAAATACTTTTGAAAAAGTAAATTGATTATGGCAATAATAATTGAGGATATATTTAATAGGATAAAATTCATCCTTTTTTCAACAAAAAAATATTTTATCGAAACAGGTGCCCATCTGTTATAAATGTACACCGATGCTAACATTATCAAAGCCGGCACCACAATCATAATACTATACGCTAAAAAATCATCCATTAGTTTTTGGTTTTATAAGTGATCATAAGTTACTAAATGCTTTTAATATCTAATATACTTATAATCAACATATTTACACCTTTTTTTATGATATGAAGAATAATATTTATTGGTATATTTAGAACATATTAAATAATCTAAACTTAGCCGATCACCAAACATTAAATTAGAAAAAAATGAAATCGCTCAAAAAAGTCAAAAAGCCATTCGGATTTATAATTATGTGCTTTTTATTTTTTAGTTGTCAGGATAGTCCCAAGAAAGTGAATATTTTATTATCCCATAAGCAAATCCCTTTGCCGGTGAGTTGGAGGCCGTGGTTTACAAAGCCCGTTCAACAAACGATTTCAGATACAATAGGCTTTAAAAATGGAGCGATCATTAAAATTTATGCGCATATTTTGCGATCAGGTTCTGATACTACCTTCATTGATGAAGTTAAAATAAATTTGATTCAAAAAATTGAAAACTCCAACTTATCAGCCGGTTTAGATTCAATACCATTAAATATGAGCAGTGGAAAGAAAATTACAATCCAAATTAGTGGTTGGGTTACAGAAAATTATAGCTCTTTTGGTAGTCATTCATTATTAACCAAATCTTTTAATATTAGATCAGACTCTGGTATAAGCAAAACTAACTAGTCACCAACTTCCCGATTTAACTAAAATACAAAATCTCCCTCAGATTTACAGGGGTAATCAACGCCCATTAATCTAAAAAAAGTTTAAAGCAAAAAAGCCTCGAATCTTTCCGACTTGAGGCTTTTGACTTAATTAAGTAGCGGGGAGCAGGATCGAACTGCCGACCTTAGGGTTATGAATCCTACGCTCTAACCATCTGAGCTACCCCGCCGTTTATATCCTTTTAACAAAATATGGTTGGTTTACCATAAATAAGTGTGCTTGTAAAAAAGGTTTGCAAATATAGTAGAAATTCGTTTCCTTTAGAAAAAATGTTAATATTGGCTTAATGAGGCCACGTAGTATCAACCCCCTATGTCTGAGAAGAAGAAATTTACTATTGAGTATGAAATAAAATCATCTCCCCGCATATTATATAGTTTTTTAAATGAACCCAATGGTTTAAGTCAATGGTTTGCTGATGATGTTAGCGTTCGCGACCAGATATATACCTTTACATGGGACGATGAAAAGCAAACCGCTAAACTAATTGCCATTAAAGAAAATAAGCTGGTTAAGTTTAGGTGGATTGATGACGACCAGCAATATTATTTTGAAATGGAAATTATGCAGGACGAGTTAACAAACGATGTTGCACTTGCCATTACCGATTTTGCAGCCGAAGATGCCATACAAGAGCGTAAGCAGATATGGGATAACCAGGTACAATACCTCATTAGTACATTGGGTGCCTAGGGAATAGAATTTTCCCTAAATTTGTATAGTGAAGAAAATCCACCTTTTAATACTAAAATCGTTTATAAGGCCTTTCATCGTTACGTTCCTGATCGTAATGTTTGTGCTGTTGATGCTATTTCTGTGGAAGTACATTGACGATATGATTGGCAAAGGGTTTGAATGGTATGTTATCCTGGAGCTGATGGTATATGCGTCGGCCACTAACGTTGCCATGGCATTGCCGCTTTCGGTGCTGCTTTCTTCTATCATGACCTATGGCAGCCTGGGCGAGAACTACGAGTTGGTAGCTATTAAATCGGCAGGCATATCTTTAAGCCGGGCCATGTATCCCATGTTTGTTATTATAACATTGCTCAGCATAAGCGCCTTTTATTTTTCTGATTACATGCTGCCCAAGGCCAACTTAAAATATTTTTCGCTTTTATACGACGTGCGGCAGCAAAAATCGGCCAACTTTTTGCCCGAGGGCGTATTCAGCAATAGTTTTCCCGGTTTTACCATACGTGTAATGACAAAGGATAAAGACGGCCAAACACTACATAATTTGGATATTTATGGAAAAGATCCTCAAACCGCCAATATTTGGCACATGAGAGCCAAAAAAGGCCGTATGTACCGTACACCGGTTGACCCTAAAACCAAAAAAGATTACCTGGTTTTAGAACTGGAGGATGGGGTGCGTTACCAGGAAGATGCCTCAGGCTATAATTCGCGGCAAACGTTTACCAGGTACCGGTTTAAAAAAACAACCCAAAAGCTTGATCTTTCGGCGCTTTCAATAACACGCACAGACGAAAATGAATTTACAAAGGCCTTCCAGATGATGAGCCTTAGGTTACTTAACGATACCATGAAGAAGGTCAATCACCAGGTTGATAGTAATTTGATGTTAAACTATTCGTTGGTAACACCCAACTTAAAATATTTTACTGTCCCAACTAAGTCAGCTAATATTAAAAAGTTTTTACCCGGCAAGCCCGATATCCTGAAAGGCGAGGATCATAACATACAAGTAAGCATAATTAACCAGGCATTGGGCGAGGCCAGGTCTGTTTCCGACGTCATAAAAACCCGTAACAGCCGCTATAAGGATGCGTCAAAAAACGTACACGAAGCCGCGGTTGAGTATCATAAAAAATTCACCTTATCAGCAGCCTGCCTGGTGTTGTTTTTAATTGGCGCACCGTTGGGGGCAATTATCCGTAAGGGCGGCCTGGGACTGCCGGTTGTAGTATCAGTAATATTTTTCCTTATCTATTATATTATTGAAACCATTGGCGAAAAATATGTAAAAGCCGGCGATGCATCCCCAATTATTGGCATGTGGATAGCCATATTCATTTTAACGCCCATCGGCGTATTTCTTTCTTACAAGGCAGCCAACGATTCGGTAATATTTGACGTAGAAGCATATAAAAGGTTCTTTAGCAAAATATTTAAGTTTAAAGTCAGGCTCGGCAAAAATCCGGTAAACTAATCTTTACACACTGCCGACCATAATCTTTTTATTATACCTTAATTTTACAAATAATTAGATATAAGCCCGGTAGGAGCTATATCAGTCTAAATAACAGCAAATGTTAAATACAATACCCGAAGCGATAGAAGCGATCCGATCCGGAAAAATTATTATAGTGGTGGATGATGAGGACAGGGAAAATGAAGGCGACTTTTTAACTGCGGCACGTAATGCGACACCCGAAGCAATAAACTTTATGGTGCGTTATGGTCGGGGTTTGGTATGTGCGCCAATAACTAAGTTGCGTGCAGAAGAGCTGGCCTTAGAGCCAATGGTAATCAATAACACAACATCTTACGAAACAAATTTTACAGTTTCAGTCGATTTGTTAGGTAATGGATGTACCACAGGTATCTCTGCTTCCG
>Ga0206854_1018_pt1 | contig 51091 bp, 51 predicted proteins | sample Alteio_BWOrgCont_50_FD_152870 | JGI IMG/M metagenome (GOLD analysis project Ga0206854, IMG submission 152870) | Enriched cells from forest soil in Barre Woods Harvard Forest LTER site, Petersham, Massachusetts, United States -... | ecosystem: Environmental > Terrestrial > Soil > Temperate forest >...
AAATTCTTCAACTATATGAATATTCACGAATACCAGGGTAAAACCATTTTAAAAAGTTTTGGCGTAAGGGTACAGGAAGGCATTGTTGCCGAGACTGCTGACGAGGCTGTTGAAGCCGCTAAAAAATTAAAAGAAGATTATAATTCAAGCTGGGTTGTTATAAAAGCACAGATACATGCCGGTGGCCGCGGAAAAGGCGGTGGCGTAAAACTGGCTAAAAACCTGGACGAGGTTAAAGAAAAAGCATCGGCCATTTTGGGTATGCAATTAATTACCCCGCAAACTGGCCCTGAGGGTAAATTGGTGCGTAAGGTATTGGTTGCACAGGATGTTTATTACCCCGGAGAAAGTGAAACTAAAGAATTTTATATAAGCGTTTTGCTTGATCGTGCAAGGGGCCGTAACATCATCATGTATTCTACCGAAGGCGGTATGGATATTGAAGAAGTTGCAGAGCACACACCACATTTAATATTTAAAGAAGAGGTTGACCCTAAGGTTGGTTTACAGGGGTTTCAAACCCGTAAAATTGCCTTTAACTTAGGTTTGTCGGGCGATGCTTTTAAAGATATGACGAAATTTATCGCATCGCTTTATAAGGCATATGATGCTACCGATTCGTCGATGTTTGAGATCAATCCCGTTTTAAAAACATCTGACAATAAAATATTAGCGGTTGATGCCAAAGTAAATTTGGATGAGAACGATTTATACCGTCACCCCGATTATGCCGCTATGCGCGATGTTACCGAGGAAGACCCTACCGAGGTTGAAGCAGGTAAATCAAACCTTAACTATGTGAAGCTGGACGGCAACGTTGGCTGTATGGTTAACGGTGCAGGTTTAGCTATGGCTACCATGGATATTATTAAACTGGCTGGTGGCGAGCCTGCAAACTTTTTGGACGTAGGCGGTACCGCTAACGCACAAACTGTAAAAGCCGGTTTTAACATTATATTAAGCGACCCGAACGTAAAAGCCATATTGATAAACATTTTTGGCGGTATTGTACGTTGCGACCGTGTTGCACAAGGTGTTATTGATGCTTATAAAGAAATAGGAAATATACCTGTACCAATTATTGTGCGTTTACAGGGCACCAATGCAAAAGAAGCTAAAGAGTTAATTGATAACTCGGGCTTAAAGGTTTACTCTGCTATTCTATTAAAAGAAGCTGCTGAAAGAGTAAAAGAAGTATTGGCTAAATAAAGATTAATTATTGAAGATTAAAGATTAGGAAAGGCGGACAATGGTTCGCCTTTTTTGTGCTTTATTTTTAAGCGTCATTGCTGACGATTTGTTAATTAGAAGGGGCTTAAAACTCCTTCCTATTCCTAACCCAATTACTGGTTTCAGCAACTTCCACTTCACTTGCGGCGGCTTTACCGGCGCTTAATAAGCGCTCCATTACCAGGGCGGCTATCATGGCTTCATCAGCATTGTCGGCTTGTAATACCTCGGGTGTAAAGTATTTTTTAACAAAATGTGTATCAAAATTTCCAGATTTGAAAGCCTCGTGCTGCATTACAAAACTACCAAAGCCCAAGGTGGTAGTAATACCTGTAATTTGATATTCGTTTATAGCTCTTACCATACGTTCTATGGCTTCTTTTCGGTCTTTGCCGTAGGTAATCAGCTTGGCAATCATGGGATCATAGTAAATAGGTATTTCCATTCCCTGCTCAAAACCATCATCAACCCTTACTCCCGGGCCTTTTGGCGTAATATAAGTTTGCAGTGTGCCAATATCCGGTAAGAAATTATTGGCGGGGTCTTCGGCATACACACGCAATTCAACCGCATGGCCCTGTATTTTCAGATCTTCCTGTTTAAAGCTTATAGCCTCTCCCCTTGCAATTTGTATTTGTTCTTTTACCAAGTCAATGCCGGTTATCAACTCAGTTACCGGGTGTTCAACCTGCAAGCGGGTATTCATTTCTAAAAAATAGAAATTCAGCTGGTCATCCATAATAAACTCAACCGTTCCTGCACCGGTATAATTTACAGATCGTGCCACATCAACCGCGCATTTGCCCATTTGCTCGCGGATAGCAGGCGTTAATATAGCTGATGGCGCTTCTTCAATCACTTTTTGGTGACGGCGTTGTACCGAGCAATCGCGTTCAAAAAGATGTACTATGTTACCATGCGTATCGCCCAGCACTTGTATCTCAATATGTTTTGGCGATGATACATACCGCTCAATAAATACCGACCCATCGCCAAAGGCAGATGTAGCTTCTGATACGGCTAACTGCATTTGTTCTTCAAAATCGCCTACCGCATCTACAATACGCATACCCTTGCCACCACCACCGGCCGCAGCTTTTATCAGGATAGGAAAACCTACCTCTACGGCGCGTTTCTTGGCCTCGTTTATATCCGTTATGGCTTCTTCCGTTCCCGGAACCATTGGAATATTATATTTCATGGCTGCGGCCTTTGCCGACAGTTTGTTACCCATTATTTCCATTGCTTCGGGTGATGGGCCTATCAGTATCAGCCCAGCCTCGCGTACCATGCGTGCAAAAGCAGCATTCTCACTTAAAAACCCATAGCCCGGGTGTATCCCCTCGGCACCTGTTTGGCGGCAGGCATCTATTATCTTTTCTCCAACTAAATATGATTGATTAGATGGCGCTTCACCAATAAATACCGCTTCATCCGCGTAGCGAACATGTAAAGCATCCCTATCGGCAGCAGAATATACGGCAACCGTTTTTATACCCATTTCGCGCGCCGAGCGCATAACCCTTAAAGCAATTTCGCCACGATTGGCGACCAATATTTTTTGCATGATTCAAAGTTAGTTTTTTTGTTGAAATGGTTGCAATGGTTGCAGAAGTTGTAATGGTTGGAAATGTTATAGAAGTTATAACTGTTCAAACTATTTTACAAATCACCTACAACCATCAGCCACAAATTGTGTTAATTAGTAAATGTTAACCAATTATAATGTATAAACTCATTTTGTTCCTGCTTTTACTGTTTCCGTTACAGCAAACTAACTGGGAGTTGAAAACTGAAAAAGATGGCATACGGTTATATACCGCAAATGCTACTGCCGATAGCAAGGTAAAACCTATTAAAGTTGAGTGTACGCTTAATGCCACGTCCGCCCAATTATTGGCGGTATTAATGGATATTAAAAATTATCCGGACTGGGCCTATCATACCAAAAATGCCAGGATCGTTAGACAAGCCGGGCCAGCGGATCTGTATTATTACTCGGAAGTTAATGTTCCATGGCCGGGTAAGAACCGCGATTTTGTATCGCATGTAACAGTAACGCAAAACCCCGAAACCAAAGTTATTACTATGGAAGCGCCCAATGTTACCGGCATGGTACCTGAGAAAGATGGCGTTTACCGCACTACCGAGTCAAAAGGCAAATGGATTATAACCCCCGAGGGGCGCGACAAAGTTAGCGTGATTTACTATTTACAGGTTGATGCCGGGGGAGCCGCACCTGCATGGATGGTTAATTTATTTATTACCGATGGCCCTATGGAAACCTTTAAAAAACTGCGCGGGCAGGTACAAAAGTATGAATATAAGAATGCGGTATTGCCATTTAAGTAATTTGGAAAGAATATTTATCTTAGTAAAAACCTTTACTAATGAAAATATATCTTGCGGTAATAGCTGTTTTAGCATGGTTCGCGCTGATTGCCCAATTTTGCATAAATTTGAATACCATTCATGCGCCGACAGGTGAAATTATAATTAGGTATTTCTGCTATTTTACGGTTATAACCAACCTGTTGATAGCCGTTTGCAGTACCGCATTGGTTTTATCTCCATTTGCTGCTATCGGTCAATTCTTTTCCCGCCAAACAACACGCGCCGCAATGGCGATGTATATTTTCAATGTAGCCCTGATCTATAATATTGTGCTTCGCCCTACCGCGCATCCACATGGTTTAGGTCGTGTGGCCGATGAGATCTTTCATGTAGTAGTACCCGTGCTTTATTTAATATACTGGTATATTTTTGTCCCGAAGGACAAGTTAAAATGGAACAGTTTCTGGAGCTGGTTGATAATGCCGCTGGTTTATGTGTTTATTATTTTTATCCGCGGCGCTTTTTCAAAGTATTACCCTTATCCCTTTTTTAATGTCGTGAAGATCGGCTACCAACATGCTTTAATTAATGCCTTTTTTATTACTATAGCTTTTTTATTGGTGTCGTTAGGTTTTATAGGTATTGGGAAATTAAAACACAAACGCGTTTAACAAAACCTCATTTTTTGCCTTTATTTACCAGGTTTTGGTAAGCACAATTTAAGGCATCTGTAAACATATCCTCATGTACCAAACTTAGTTCAACAAATGTGGCGCCTTGTTTGCCCCAGGCATTGGGCACCGGGTAAATAATAGCAGCATCAAACACGCAAAAAACAGATTGGTCAATCAACGATAGTTTCAGCATCGCCCTGTTCTCGGGCATCCAAAGCGTTGCAAATATTTTGTTTCGCCATCTGAATGATCGTTTGTCAAAATGCGGCGCTTCCTCAACATCGGGTAATGCTAAAGCTAATTTTCTGTACGTGTCCTGGGTTACCATTCATTAAAGTTAGTAATAGTTTATGTTGATTAACTATACAATAATTTACTAAAAATATTAGCAATTTTAAATCCTATTTTTTAGCTTTACCGGACACTTTAAATTTTTGCTGACATGGAAACGCCCGAAGAAAAAAACGAACAGCTAAAACTATTTCTGCACGAGGCAGTGGATATATTGGATGATGTAAAACATAAATTGGGTATGTTTCAAACGCAGCGGTATTATCGACTGAAAAAGGATATAGAACAAACAGAAAAATATAAGAGTGTCATCCTGAGTTCCGTCGAATGATGTGCGTAGAGGCCATTGCACACATGGTTCGACAAGCTCACCATGACAAACGTTCTTTTATAACAACTCAGTAGCCAAATTAGCCAGTTCGCTCCGCTCCCCTTTTTGCAGGGTGATATGGGCATACAGCGGATGTTCTTTAGCTTTATCAATAAGGTACGATAGCCCGTTACTTTCGGCATCCAGGTATGGTGTATCTATCTGGTAAATATCGCCTGTAAAAACAAACTTGCTGTTTTCTCCGGCACGGGATATAATGGTCTTTATTTCGTGTGGCGTTAAATTTTGGGCCTCGTCAACAATAAAAAATATCTTGCTCAAAGTACGCCCGCGAATAAATGCCAATGGCGCTATTGATATTTTTTCACTGGTTACCAGTTCATCAATTTTAGCCTGCATTTTTTCGTCGTCGGTAAACTGGTCTTTTATAAACTTAAGGTTATCCCAAATAGGCGCCATATATGGGTCTACCTTTGATTTAATATCGCCCGGCAAAAAGCCTATATCCTTATTGCTTAGCGGAACAATGGGGCGGGTAACATATATTTGGCGGTAACTCTTACGCTGCTCTAATGCGCTTGCCAACGCTAACAGGGTTTTACCTGTGCCTGCATTACCCTGTATACTCACCAGCTTAATATCGGGATTAAGCAGAGCGTGTATGGCAAAAGCCTGTTCAATATTTTTTGGCTGAATATTAAATACCGGCTGTTCAGTTATTTTTTCAAGCTGTTGGGTTTGGCTATTATAAAAACCCGACGCGGTTTTAGTTTTACTGTTTAAATTGTAAAACCGGTTACCTACCGATGGCAGTATATCCAACGCCTCGCCCGGTATAGCGTCCTGTTTATTTAATTGAGCGATCAGTTTATCAGTTACACCGTTTAAAACATTTTTGCCGGTATATAGCTCGTCAAGGTTCTTAATTTTACCGGTTTCATAATCTTCAGCACGCACATTTAGTGATTTGGCTTTCAGACGAAGGCAAATATCTTTCGATACCAATACGATCTTTTTATCCGGATTTTCTTCCTGCAAACAAAGGGCTGCATTTAATATGCGGTGATCAACCTTTTCTGAACCGAAGACTGCCTTTGCATCGGCAGCGAGATTTTTGGAGTCAATAATAACTTTAAAACTACCCTTGCTTTTACCGTTTAGCGGCTGCCACTCGTTAATTAAATTATTGTGCGACAAGTCATCCATCAGCCTGATAAAGCTGCGCGCCTCAAAATTACGGGTATCGTTACCGTTTTTCATGTTATCCAGTTCTTCTAAAACCTGGATAGGTATGGCTACATCATGTTCATGAAAGCTTTGCAGGGCGTTATGATCATATAAGATCACCGAAGTATCTAAAACAAATATTTTTTTACTGCCGCTTACGCCTGCTTTAGTCTTATCATCCATACGCGGCTAATTTAGTTATTTTAAAAACGGCAGAAAAGAGTAATTGTTCTTTGATGAGAATTTAACGGTAATTCGCGTTTACTGACCCCGACTACGCTTCGCTGGTCGTGCCCTCTCTTCGCTACGCGGAAAGAGGGCTGAGGAATGAGTTTTTAAATACCCTCTTTACGCCGTAGGCGAAGAGAGGGTGGTCGGCGAAGCAACGACCGGGTGAGTAAAAAACCTTATAAAACAAAAACGGGAGCCGCCTCTTTCGATTTGAATCTCCCGTTTTTCCCTCTGCCTGGCCATAGCCATTCAGAAGAACCAAGTTTTGTGTAAGCTGACCGACCTGATCTCCTCTGTGTTATTAGTGCGAACGCTGGCGTTGTCTTTATTCCTGCGAATATTTATACCGCTTCTGTTTTTGCGATTGCGAATGGGCCTGCATCCTTGCGGATACCTACTCGCTCGTCCCTCGCTCAACTCCCCGGCATCCTCTTACTTCAGAATTGCCGACTACCATTGTTTGCTAACACCGATTGCTTCAAGGTCATTATTTTAATTGTCCGGCCTCCGTAAAAGCCTAACCATTCTTAATAATACCCCGTTTAGTTAACACGCTTTTTCATTTCTTTCGAACTTTCATTTTTGTGTAACTCAGGCTTTCCCGTGATCTTTAGCTCCTCCGAAGATTTGCCCGATTCACTTTCTGTTATTCCTGTAAGGCTGTCAAAGTACGTCGTTCTTGATGATTTCAATATCGGGACAACAACACGATTTGCAAAATTTTTTTACTGTTTTTTATTAACAGTTTATTAACATAAAACATGCAGGTTCTTAACAAAAAGAACGTTTTAGTACGGTTTATTTTCTGTTGATTTTATCGGTTTTAAGCTGCGTTTATAAACATTGATGTTATTCACAAATTTGGGCGTAGCAGTTAATTTTTCGACAGTAAAAAATTCCCAAAAACTAACTTTTCTTAAATTTTTTATTTAAAAAGTGCCGGATATCTTCAATTAAAAAGGCGAAAACATGGCTTAATTTTATCATTTTTATAAACCTATTTAAAGAAAATTTTAAGCCATGCCGAAAATAGCTGTCCTAATAGTGCTAATTTTTGTTCCTTTTTTTGATTGTAAATCGCAGTCAATACTTCTTCATCCGGATAATAAAGCATTTAGTACGCCCGCACCACCCGTATTTAAAGTATTGCTGGAAACTACCAAAGGCGATATTACCCTGGAAGTTACGCGCGAATGGTCGCCAAACGGGGTTGACCGGTTTTATAATTTAGTACGCAACGGTTTTTATGATAATACCGCGGTATTCCGCGTCCGTTCAGGTACGTGGGCACAATTCGGTATAGCTGGTGACCCCAAAGTTGCACAAGCATGGCGTAATAAAACTATTCCGGACGATCCGCGCAGGGAATCCAATACGCGCGGAATGGTAACGTATGCCTTTAAAGATAGCAGCGGCCGTACTACCCAGGTTTTTATCAACTTACGTGATAACCGTTTACCGTTGGATACACAGCTTTTTGTACCTTTTGCAAAAGTTATTAAAGGCATGGACATTGCAGATGCACTTTATGCACAATATGGCGAAAACTCTGGCGGCGGCATACGGGCCGGGAAGCAGGACTCCTTGTTTATAGGAGGTAACAACTATTTAAAGCGTAATTTCCCGTTATTGGATTATATCAAACGGGCACGGATTATTGCTAATTAACCTATATAACAAACATTATAAAGGTTAACGGGTTGGTTTTATTATGGAAAGATTATATACTGCTGTAGTTACAGCAAAAGGCGGCCGCAACGGCCATATCAAATCGTCAGACGGCGTAATAGACCTGGATTTAAAAGTACCTAAAGCAATGGGTGGAGAAGATGATGGTTTTGCCAATCCCGAATTACTATTTGCAGGGGCATGGGGAAGCTGTTATTTAGGCGCGTTAGGTTCCGTAGGGAAAAGAGACGGCATTGATGTAAGTGAGGCTACTGTTGACGTGCATATCAGTTTTAATAAGGAAAGCGAAGCAAGTTATAAGCTATCCGCAGAATTGCATGTGCATATCCCCGGAGTAGATAAAGAAAAAGCGCAAAAATTGGCGGATACCGCGCATCATGGCTGTCCCTATTCAAAGGCAACGCGTGGAAACATTGATGTAAAGATTATTGCCGATTAATATTTTACGTACGCAACTCGCGGCAGCTATACATCGTATATTTACTATATGGATGTAAAGGAAATTGAACGGCTGATAAAAATAAGTAAGGAGCATCCCCTTATTCCCGACACTTATATTCCCTGGCAGGAACAACCCCGACCAGATGAGATATTTTTGCCCGAAGTATTGGCGTCATTAGAAGGACTTGAAATATACGATACTCTTACTCCCACCCAAAAACTGGAACTGGGCAGGCATGAACTGGTGCAGGTAATTGCCTCCTATGCCTGGGGCGAAAGTTTGTTTTGCTTATTCATGACACGCCACCTGCTTACCTTGCCATTGGATAATGTAGAACATCGGTTTTTATTAAGAGAGTTGATAGAAGAGTTTCGCCACCAGGAAATGTTTGGCAGGGCCATAGCACAATTGGGCGGTAGCCCTATAAAACAAACGCGGTTGCATAAATTCTTCGGGCATTTCTCTAACAAATACCTGCCTGCCGATTACCTGTTTATGGGTAGTGTATCAGTTGAGTTGGTAACCGATGTTTACGGCAACTATGCCCGTAAGAACCCACAGGTTTACCAGGTACTGCGCAAAATGTTCGACCTGCATAATATTGAAGAAGCAAGGCATATACTTTTCACCAAGGCATTATTAAGAGATTATTCTGCAAAAGCCGGCTATATTAAACGCACACTGTACAGTTATGTAATACTATTCAACATTTTGTTTGTGCGTACCATGTATGTAAAGCGCGAAATTTATGAACGTATAGGCATGGAAGACCCGGGTAACGCTTATAAAATTGCCGCTAAAAACTTCAAACAAAAATTTGCCGATAAATGCCTTGACGATATTATTGAGTTTGTAGATAGCTGGAAAGGCCTGAACGCCGCAACGCGCTGGGCATGGCGGTGGGTGTTGGGGGCGAAGGTATAATTAGAAATGTGTGTCAATCCTTTAAAAACGGATTAAAATTTCTTGTGCCAATTGCCATGCCTGCCGCGCGGCAAACAGTTTTATCACCGAATTTAAAGTTTATTTTATCCATGGCCTGGTAAAGTTTTATGCGTTCTTCGTTGTCTTCAAATAGGTTTATCTGGTAACTACCGGTAGCCAGCTGGCTTAGCCTTACTCCTATTAATCGTATGGGGCGATGTTGGTTCCAGGCTTTTTTGAGCAGGTTCTTTACTCCGGGTATCAAAATATGTTCGGCGGCTGTCAATGCTATTTTTTCTTGTTGGGTGTGGGTTTCAAAATTGGCGTAGCGTACTTTTATAGCAAGGCAGCCGGCTACCTTGCCTTCTTTGCGCAGTTTGGCTGATAGTTCTTCTGTCATAGATACCAGCACAGTTTCTATTGTTTTAGGGTCTGATACATCATTATGGAACGTATTTTCTGTGGAGATGGATTTACGGTCGCTGTGGGGTACTACTTCGCCTTCGTCGATGGCATTTGCTTTATCATAGATGTATCGCCCCGCTTTGCCAAAAACAGTTTCTAAAAAGCGGATATCGCATTTTTGCAGGTCGCCAATTTTTTCAATGCCGTATTGGTATAGTTTCTGGCAGGTTTTCTCGCCCAGCATGGGTATTTTACGGATAGAAAGCGGCGCCAAAAACTCCTTTTCCTTGCCATGCTCCACATACAACTGCCCGTTGGGCTTGGCGGCATTGGTAGCCATTTTAGCTACTGTTTTGCCTGATGCCATACCAAACGAAATAGGCAACCCGGTTTCGCGTATTACGCGCTGGCGCAGGTCGGACGCTATTTGGTACGGGTCGTGGAATTTGTCCATGCCGGTGAGGTCAATATAAAACTCGTCTACCGATGTTTTTTGATAAAGGGGCACGCTATCATGGATTATGGCGGTAACCTCGCGTGAAGCCTCTGAATAGCGCCCATGCTGGCCGCGGATGATGGTAGCATGCGGGCATAGCTTCATGGCCTGCTTCATGGGCATGGCTGAATGTATACCGAATTTACGCGCCTCATAACTGCACGAAGCTACCACGCCTCTATCGGCCGAACCGCCAATTAAAACCGGCTTACCTATCAAACTGGGATCAAACTTCCGCTCGACGGATACAAAGAAAGAATCGAGGTCAATATGGACTATATAACGTTTGGCATCCATAGCACAAATATAAAATAAATTTCATTATATGCTAATATTTTTAGTATTATTGTTTCCCACAAATGATAAAGTGATGAAACAGTATGCAGACTATATGTTACTCCTATCGCCTAACGACCGGGTTAAGGCGTTGGTGAAAGAGCATAAATTACACGCGGCTACGGTTATTGGCCAATATGAAAGCATGCATTCCATAGCGCATATATCTATCAATAAAATGCCCCGGCAAAAAGCATTTATAACCGAACCTGCCTTGCTGGCACTTGGCAAAGCATTACGCACCCTGCCACCCATTACGTTAACTATTGATGGCTTTGATTATTTTAACCATGGTACCGACTATAAAACCATCTATGCCAAACTGCGCAGCAATCACCAAACTACGCAATGGTTTAAAACGTTGAAAAAGCATTTAGGCCTAAAAGAGTTTATGGTACCGCATATTACCATTGCCCGCAACATACCCGTTTGGGCATTTGAGCAACTGTGGCCGCATTTTAAAGCTATTAATTGGGTGGAGGATATTACTATAAACGAATTGACCATTTTACAGCGCGAAACCTTTGCCACTTTTAAAACATGGGAACCGTTTATCACCCTACCCTTTGAAGCCCGGCATTTGGTAGAACCTGCACCGCCTAAATCCGCGCCGTTAAAGCCATTGAGTAGGAATATTCATAGCGGGCAGATGAGTTTGTTTTGAGAATTTTTGTTTATTATAAATTGATTGCAGATTTATCTTGGGATTTCTTCTTTAGGAAAAGCGTTATAAAATCTGAGATGGTAAAATACATCAACGACGTTAAGAATAGAAATGTTAACGCTGTTGGTATTACCCATTGGCTAATCAAATGATTGTTAGCTATAAATCCAGGGATAGTAAAAGCAAAAAAAACTGCGAATAAGAACATAAATAGATACAGCACTCTATGTTTTATAGGTTTTCCGTTAAATTCTCTTAATCCATTGATAATTAAATAGCTTAAAAAAATTACCAAAAAAATTGTTACGATAAATAAAGCCAGATTAGCACCTATAGGGTTAGATGTGATATTTTTTGTCCATTCCTCAACTTTCGGATTTTTCACAAAACCCGTTATAGTAATTAGTGCTAATAATATTCTAAAAATGCCTGAAACTCTTTTATACATTGTGGGCTTATTATAATGATAAAATTATCATATATAACGGATGCTAACAAAAAAATTCGTCTCTAATATCCATAAAATCAACTGATTTGCACATCTGCACATCCGCACATTTGCACATTTGCACATCTACACATCTGCAAGTCCAAAAAATTCCTATATTTGCGCCGGGGTAAGTCTTTTACGGCCAGCTCCTCTTGAACTCCCCCAGGGTGGGAACGCAGCAAGGGTAGAGAGTTGTAGCGGCGCGATAAGAGTAGCTTACCCTTTTTTATTTTCTTTTTTTGTCTGCATGTCAATAAACTATCTGGTAAGCATGAACAAAATTTATTCCCTATTCCTTTTATTATTTCTTCCTTTTATTTCAACAGCTCAAAACCCCGAATCAGTTTTCATTAAAGAGTATCATAATTATAAAATTGACACCACTATTACTATTGCTGTCCCTTTTAAAAACGAATTTTATTGTTTAAAATCTAACGGGCAAGTTATAGTAATTGATAAAACCAATAACAAAATTGACGCATCTTATAAAGACAATTCAAAAAGCATTAAATTATCTGACCTAATAGTAAAAAGAGATACCCTTTTTGGAACAGGCGATTCGGGCACTTATTTTTTAAATAAAAACAATCAATGGGCGTCTTTAAAAAAGAGATTTGAGCAAAATAATTATACTTATGAAGATGAAAAATTCAAAGTAGAATCAACTTGTAGTGGTGAATGGGGCGGATCGTTATATTTCATTGATAAGAAAACTAACGAAAAATATGAATGCACATGCACCTGTGCTGTTAATTTAATAAAAAAGGATGATACTTACTTCGTCACAGCCTCTTTATCTCACATGTCAGGATTTACAGAGATATTTCAAATAAAAAATCCGTTAAAATTAAAAAAATACAATAGAGATAACTTGATAAAGCGGCGAGAAGATTTTAAGAAAAAGAATCCTGACAAAATTTATATCGGAACCATCGGAGACGATGAGAGCCAATCTAACGTAGGTAAAACTATTCTGGCAGATTCAATTGGTGTCACTACTGCTGCCAGTTTTATTTATAATTCACAAATATATTACATAGTAGAAAAATACAAAAGGGTTTCAATTGATATTATTAAAAACAAGAAATTATTGCCGATTGAAGATATAAGTAGCTTAAATATTTGGTGTGATTATCCTAAAAGTCGAACTTATAATAATCAAGAGCTTACAGTATTTAATAACAAGGACAACTCAGGCTTCATATTTATAGAACAAAACAAATTGTCGTTTTACATTTTTAACAGGCACAACTAATGCTCGATCTACTTATCATCGGCGGTGGCCCTATTGGTATAGCTTGCGGACTTAAAGCCCAAAAAGCCGGACTTAATTTTATTATTGTTGAAAAAGGCTGCCTGGTAAACTCGCTTTATAATTACCCGTCTACCATGACATTTTTCTCTACGTCGGAGAAACTGGAAATTGGCGGGGTGCCGTTTGTTACTACGCATAACAAACCCAACCGCGCCGATGCGCTGGAATATTACCGCCGCGTAGCTTTATCAAATAACCTGCCTATCCATTTATTTGAAGAGGTTACAGCTATTACGCCAGAAAATGGCGCTTATACCGTCATCACCAAAAAAGATACTTACAAAGCTAAACGGGTTATCATCAGCACCGGGTTTTATGATATTGCCGTTAATTTGGATATCCCCGGCGAGAATTTGCCTAAGGTGATGCATTATTATAAAGACCCGCATTTTTATGCTATGCAAAAGCTAGTAGTAGTGGGTTCAAGTAATTCGGCTATTGATGTGGCTTTGGAAACCTATCGCAAAGGTGCCGAAGTTACTTTAGTGGTCCGTGGCAACGAAGTTAGCAGCCGTGTTAAATACTGGGTGCGCCCCGATATTATAAACCGCATAAAAGAAGGCAGTATAAAAGCATACTTTAACTCGAACCTGAAAGTAATACGTGATCACGAGGTGGATATTGAAACACCCGATGGTACCATCACTATCCCTAACGATTTTGTAATGGCGATGACCGGTTACAAACCAAATTTCGACCTGCTTAAAAAATGGGGGCTTAACTTAAGCGAAGGTAAGTTCATTCCTGAATATAATCCCGAAACCATGGAAACCAACCTGCCCGGCGTTTATTTAGCCGGCGTGGTATGCGGCGGTATGGATACGCATTTATGGTTTATTGAAAACTCGCGTATACATGCGGATATGATTATTAATGATATAGTGGCGAAACAATAGTTAACATAGCGTTGACTTATTGGCATTGGCTGTTCATCTAATTGTAATCTTAACACTATTAACTATTCGATTATTCAGTTAATGAATATTTAACTTGCATAAGTTAAAATTAATGCAAACTTTTGCATCAATTTTTAAAAACAAAAGCAAACGATAAAAAATGAATATTCAAAGCTTAAATAAGCCTACTGCCAAAGCAAACGCTGCTCGGGTTGTTGCTGCTTTGGTTTCAACTGTTATTTTGTTTTTCCCCACACGACGAAGGCTGTATATCCCCCGGGTTTAATACTACCAGCCTAAACCCAAACAGGAGTTTATTTGTTAAACTTCTTCAACAACAAATATTCTGATTATTTACGGCTGATAAGCCATTAACTTAACAGTAATTTTTCTACCCAACAATGACCATAGAAGATTTTGATATACAAGTTGCCAATGCCGAACATGCCGACTATGCTCCCGCTATTTGCGATGAGATGGCCGAATCGGCAAAAGCACGCGGTACGGGTATAGCGCAGCGCTCGCCAGAATATGTGGCCGATAAAATGCTGGAAGGTAAAGCCGTTATTGCCGTACATAAAGACGGAACCTGGGCCGGTTTCTGCTATATTGAAACCTGGAGCCACGGCGACTTTGTGGCCAACTCGGGCTTAATTGTTAATCCGCAGTACCGCAAAGTGGGATTGGCAAAAGCTATTAAGCATAAAATTTTTGAATTATCGCGCAGCAAATACCCTGAAGCTAAGTTATTTGGCTTAACAACCGGATTAGCGGTAATGAAGATAAACTCGGAATTAGGTTATGAACCGGTAACCTACTCCGAGCTAACACAGGACGAAGAATTTTGGAAAGGCTGCCGCAGCTGTGTTAACTACGACATATTAACCATGAAGGAGCGCAAAAACTGTATGTGCACCGCCATGTTGTTTGATCCGGTTGAAAAGGCAAAAGATGCCGAGAAGAAAAAAGAAGACGACGAGCAGGAAAATCTAAAAAAGATAACACACAAGGCTAATTTATTTGAACGGATTGAAAAGGCACTTAAGAGCTTCGGACAAGACACTAAATAAGGTCAAAGGTAAAAGGCGAAAGGTAAAAGGTTAGGTAATGAGAGATTATAAAAAGCTCGACGTTTGGAAAAAAGCCCATTTGCTTACAAAGCAGATGTATAAAGATATTTTGCCATTGATGCCTGTTGAAGAACGTTTTGCATTAACAAATCAATTAAGACGATCAACTTATTCTATTCCCTTAAATATAGTTGAAGGATGTGGAAAGAATACGAATAAAGACTTTGTACATTATTTAGATAATGCTTTAGGATCCGCACATGAAGCTGAATATACCTGTTACTTGATATACGACTTGGGTTATATTGAACAATCACAATATGATCCAATTCATCAATCAATAAGCGAGGTAAAAGCAATGTTAATATCATTTATAAAATTTTTACGAGATGAAAAATAACCTTTCACCTTTATCCTTTCACCTTTTACCTTTAAAAAAGATATGAAAAAGAAAGTAGTTTTAGCATATAGTGGTGGTTTAGACACCTCATTTTGCTGTATATATTTAACACAGGACCTTGGTTACGAGGTTCACTCGGTAATTGTAAATACCGGCGGATTTGGTGACGAGGAATTAAAAGGCGTTGAAGAACGTGCTTATCAAATGGGCGTAACATCGCACCATGTGGTTGACGAAACTAAAAACTTTTACGACACCTGCGTTAAGTATTTGATATACGGCAATGTGTTGAAAAACAATACCTATCCCCTTTCGGTAAGTGCGGAGCGGGTAAGCCAGGCTACTGCTATTGCAAATTATGCCAAAGAAATAGGTGCCGAGTTTGTAGCGCATGGCAGTACGGGCGCGGGTAATGACCAGGTTCGTTTCGATATGATATTTAACATATTGGTACCCGATGTGCAGATCATTACTCCTATCCGTGACTTAAAGTTAAGCCGCGAGGCGGAAATTCAATACCTGAAAGATCATGGTGTTGAGATGAACTTCGAGAAGGCAAAATATTCTATTAATAAAGGTATTTGGGGAACATCTGTAGGTGGAAAGGAAACTTTAACCTCTAATTTAGGTTTGCCGGAGGAAGCATGGCCTACTCAAGTTACTGAAACTGGTGTAAGAGATATTGAACTAACGTTTGAAAAAGGTGAACTGGTTGGTATTGATAAGGAGAAATACGACCATCCTACTAAAGCCATACAGGCTTTACAGGCAATTGCCCAACCTTATGGCATTGGCCGCGATATACATGTTGGCGATACCATTATCGGCATTAAAGGGCGTGTAGGTTTTGAAGCTGCTGCGCCAATGATCATTATTAAAGCGCACCATACTTTAGAAAAGCATACCTTAACCAAATGGCAATTGACGTGGAAAGATCAGCTTTCTATGTTTTACGGCAACTGGTTACATGAAGGACAATTCCACGACCCAATTATGCGCAATATGGAAGCATTTTTAACTGACACACAGAAAAATGTAAGCGGCAAAGTGTTTGTACAACTGCATCCGTACAGGTTCCAGGTAGTAGGTATTGAGTCGGATCATGATTTGATGTCGAACAAATTTGGTAGCTATGGCGAAATGAACAATGCATGGAGTGGTGAGGACGTAAAAGGCTTCTCAAAAATATTTGGCAACCAGGTGATGATCTATCATAAAGTTAATGCAGAAAGCTAATGGCAAACACGGTATTTTCTAAAAGCGATTGTTTGGAACATTATACCTGGGGCGATGATTGCCATGGGTGGACTTTTGTTGATACCGAAGCCCTATCTGTTAAACAGGAATTGATGCCGCCTGATACTGCGGAAAAACTGCATTATCACGAAAAGGCAACGCAGATCTTTTACATTTTAAAAGGACGCGCCAAATTTACAATAGATGGCGAACAAACCGAGTTGCGCGAACAACAAGGTATTGAGATTTTGCCTAATCAGCGCCACTTTATAGCTAATAACGACCGTACCGACCTGGAGTTTATTTTATATTCTTATCCATCAACCAAAAATGACAGAATTGAAAGCCCCCTAACCCCCTAAAGGGGGAATAATAATATGAGTATGAGCGAAACTGTAAAAAATATTAGTACACAATCTCCCCCTTTAGGGGGCCGGGGGGCTATTAGAGCCGGAATCATTGGCGGTGCGGGTTATACCGGAGGCGAAATACTGCGGATATTGGTGAATCATCCCAATGTGGACCTTGCTTTTGTAAACAGTACCAGTAAAGCGGGTAATTATGTTTACGAAGTTCATACCGACCTGTTTGGCGATACCGATCTGAAATTTACAAGCGAATTGACAACGGATATCGATGTATTGTTTTTATGCGTTGGGCATGGTGATGCACGGAAGTTTTTAGAAGCCAATGAAGTACCCGATACCATAAAGATTATTGACCTGAGCCAGGATTTTAGGCTAAGTGAAAATTCAAAATTCAAAAGTAAAAACTTTGTTTATGGTTTGCCGGAACTGAACAGGGAATCTATCAAGTCGGCAGAAAATATAGCTAATCCGGGATGCTTTGCTACTTGTTTACAATTGGGTTTATTGCCATTAGCAGCGAAGGGTTTGCTAAACAGTGAAGTGCATATTTCGGCAACTACAGGTTCAACAGGTGCGGGGCAAAGTTTGGCGGCTACTTCGCATTTTACCTGGCGCAATGATAACTTGTCGGTTTATAAAGTTTTTAATCACCAGCATCTGGGCGAGATCGGCCAATCACTTAACCAGTTACAACCAGGTTTTGATCAGGCTTTAAACTTTATCCCTTATCGCGGTGATTTTACAAGAGGTATTTTTGCTTCTATCTATATGGATAGCGCGTTGAGCGAAGAAGAAGCATTGAAGCTATATGAGGATTATTACGCCGGGCATCCGTTTACGCATGTAACCAGCCGAAATATTGACCTTAAACAAGTAGTAAATACCAATAAGGTATTTTTACAGGTAAAAAAATATGATAATAAATTATTTATTATCAGCATGTTAGACAATTTACTCAAAGGCGCTTCGGGGCAGGCGGTTCAGAATATGAACCTGATGTTTGGCTTTGATGAGCGCGCAGGATTACGACTTAAGGCGACGGGTTTTTAGTCCCATAGCCACATCGGAATCTCATTGTTAATTATCTAAATTTTAATATTTTATCTAAAAAGAAAATGAAATTATTTGATGTATATCCCATCAACCCTATCAACATAGTAAAAGGTGTTGGCAGCTTGGTTTATGACGATAAAGGAACTGAGTATCTTGATCTTTATGGTGGGCACGCGGTAATATCTATCGGGCATACAAATCCGCATTATGTAAAACGATTGGAAGATCAGTTACATCAGATAGGGTTTTATTCAAACTCTATTGAAATACCCTTACAGCAGCAACTGGCTGAAAAATTGGGCCATGTATCGGGCAAAGAAGATTACCAATTGTTTTTATGTAATTCTGGCGCAGAAGCTAATGAGAATGCTTTAAAGCTGGCGTCGTTTTATAATGGCAAAAAGAAAGTAATTGCCTTTTCAGGCGCTTTTCACGGGCGTACATCGTTGGCTGTTGCGGTTACGGATAACCCTAAAATCGTAGCACCTGTTAATGAAACGGATAATGTAATATTTGTACCCTGGAACGACGAAGCAGCTTTAGAACAGGCGTTTGCTCACAATGAAATATCATCGGTAATTATTGAGGGTATACAGGGTGTTGGCGGTATACAAGTTGCGCCTGGAAGTTTCCTTCAAAAAATAAGATCGCTTTGCGATAGCCATAACGCTGTTTTTATAGCAGATTCAGTGCAATGTGGTTACGGGCGTACCGGTAAATTTTACTCGCACGATTTTGCAGGCGTTAACGCCGATATTTATACCATGGCAAAAGGCATGGGCAATGGCTTCCCTATTGGGGCTATTAGCATATCGCCAAAAATAAAACCTGCTTATGGCATGCTGGGCACTACATTTGGAGGTAACCATTTGGCTTGTGCCGCAGCTTTGGCTGTACTTGAGGTAATAGAACAAGATAACCTGATGCAAAACGCGGCAGAAGTTGGTGGTTATTTAATTGAAGAGTTAAAGAAATTTAAAGAGGTTAAAGAAGTACGCGGTCGCGGATTAATGATCGGTATTGACTTGCCGGCTGAATTTGCATCGGCAAAAAAAGATCTATTGTTTAAGCATCATATTTTTACAGGCGAAGCAAAGCCTAATGTAATTCGTTTATTGCCTGCTTTAAATTTAACCAAAGCACATGCTGATCTGTTTTTAGAAGCTTTTGCTACCGTTTTAAAATCGACACCTGTTTTAACGTAATATATAAGTAATGAAACTATTTTCTTCCGTAAACGACGTTACAGATATAAAGGCATTAGTTGCCCAAGCGTTGCAGTTAAAACAAAACCCTTACGCGCACCAGCATTTGGGTAAAAACAAAACTTTGGGATTGGTTTTTTTGAACCCAAGCCTGCGCACGCGTATGAGCACCCAAAAGGCTGCGCTTAATTTGGGCATGAATGCAATGGTGCTTAACGTTGATAAGGAAGGATGGGCCTTAGAGCTGCGCGATGGCGTTATTATGAACGGCACTACCGTAGAGCATATAAAAGAAGCCGCGGCGGTTATGGGGCAGTATGTTGATATTATAGGTGTACGCTCGTTTCCGGGGTTGAAAGACCGAGATGAGGATTACAACGAGGTTATTTTTAACAAGTTTGTAGAATATTGTGGCGTGCCCGTGGTAAGTTTGGAATCGGCTACGCGGCACCCATTGCAAAGTTTGGCTGATTTAATCACCATTGAAGAATTAAAAACAAAACCCCGCCCAAAAGTAGTATTAACCTGGGCGCCACATATTAAACCATTGCCACAGGCTGTACCTAATTCGTTTTCTGAATGGATGTGCAAGGCTGATGTTGATTTTACCATCACTCATCCGGCAGGATATGAGCTTTGCAGCGATTTCACCAACGGTGCAACCATCACTCATAACCAGGAAGAAGCTTTGGCTGGCGCGGATTTTATCTATGTGAAAAACTGGTCGGCTTATGAACCTTACGGGCAGATATTTGGCGGTAATGAGGATTGGATGCTAACCAACGAGAAATTAAAAGCAACCAATAACGCTAAAGTGATGCATTGTTTGCCTGTGCGAAGAAACTTAGAACTATCCGACGAAATATTGGACGGCCCAAACTCGATAGTTGTGAATGAAGCGGGTAACCGCGTTTGGGCGGCACAAGCGGTATTGAAACAAATGTTGGAAGCGCTATAAGCTAGTTATCGTCATCACTATTGCGGTGCTTACGTTTTTTCGCAACTGCCTTCTTGTGTTTAACAGGTTCCTGGTGTTTTTTTGACTTTGTTTTTACCTCGGCTTTTGCAGGGGTAACAGGTTCAACCTTGGCAACATCGCCAGCACTTACAGAATCTTTACTCAGTTGTTTTACGCTGATGGAATTACTGATAAGGCTATATTCCAATTTGCGTTTTGCACCTGTGGGTTTGGCGGCAGCACCGCTACCTGAGTATATCGGGAACTCTCGTATAAATTTACCTTCCTCAATATAAAAATTATCGTTACCCCGGTAACCCTTGCGCTGCGATTGCGTTAGTTTAGGAAAATCGAGCTTGTTTGCTTTGTTGTCGCTAAACTCGAAGGCGTATATGGTGGTATAGTTTATGGTGTCCTTCTTTTTTGCCTGAATCAATATTTCGGGGTTACCGTCAACATCCATATCGGTATTGTAAACATCAGTTACCGTACCGTTCAAATCGCCGGTTGTGGTGGTATATTTTTTGCCCGATGAATCAGAATGCAGTATCAAAAATGACCCTGTATCTACAGCTCCCCTGCCCCAGCTTACTATATCATAATATTGCCCAGGCGAGCTTTCTATCATTTTATGAAATTTAAACGGCGCGGTTAAAGCCGGCTTAGGGGCTTCTACATGGTTTACGGGCGCTTTATCGTTATTACTGCACCCGGCCATTAGTATGCCGCCCATCAACATAAAAAAACAGGATCTTGTGAACATGATATTTGGTTAATAAAATAAAGTGTCGGCCCCTAACTCTCCTCTTGGTTTACCCGGTGGCGTCATAAACACCCGCAAATTGCCTGACGAGCCCACGTTAAAATACTTCAACGTAAATTTATGAAATCCTTTTTGTAGCGGTACTGCACCGCCTTTTTCTACCACGTTATGCTTACCGTCATTATCAACCACCGGCTGATCATCTATCAATAACATCGAACCATCATCCGACTGTGTAGAGAATCCATAAACACCGTCATCATCAATACGTATAAACCCATTATATATTATTCCGAAAGAAGGATTATTGCGACGAAATACGGTTGTGTTAAAGTTTTTGGCTATGACGGCGGTGGTATCTGTTGTAACCGGCGGATTCAATTGATTGACACTGGTAAACGTCCCGTTAAATAACTGATACTTCACGCCTGCGCTTGTGCCGGTATAAACAACCGGCGGCAATGGCGCGCGGTTATAAACCACGGTATGGCTAATATCGCTGCGTTTGCCGGTTGGCGTAATTACAATGGCCTGAAAATCGCGGTACTGATCTTGCGGAATGGGGTAATTTACCGGGCCTGTATATTCAATATCGGTTTCGCGTGGGGTATAGCCATCAATAGTATAATAGATCTTAGCCCCTTTTACCGGCGACTTTAAATTAATGGAAAGCTGTGTTCCAAATATAATGGTGTCTTTACCGCCAATTATAGGTGGCACACGGTAATCAAAATTATGTTTATCCAGCCATGCCAGGTGTTGCGGTAGGCGGGTATCGGCAAAATCGCTGAAGTTTTTGTTGGCCAACGGTGTCCATGCTATTTCTGATAAAGCTAGCAGTCGCGGCAGCAGCATATATTCCGATTTGTTTTCCGTCGGGATATACTCGGCCCATAAATTAGCTTGTACACCCATAATGAACTTTTTCTGATCCTCGGTCAGCACATCAGGTGTTGGATTATAAGAATAGGTTTGCCTTAACGGTGAGTAACCACCAATGGTTAGAGGCTCCTGCCCTAACAAACCCTGTGCGTGATCTAAGTACAAACCGTTGCTGCCTGGCGTCATAATTACATTATGCGATTGCCTTGCCGCCGCAATACCGCCTGCTTCACCAGTCCAACTCATAATAGTAGCATTTGGCGCTATGCCGCCGTCCAATATCTCGTCCCAGCCTATAATGCTGCGCCCTTTTGAATTTACAAATGATTCAATACGTTTAATAAAGTAACTCTGCAATTCGTGCTCGTCCTTTATCTTCAATTTCTTCATGATACTTTGCGTAACTGCAGAATGTTGCCAATCGTCCTTAGCAACTTCATCACCACCTATGTGGATGTATTTGCTTGGGAAAAGCTCCATTACCTCGGTTAAAACATCATCCAGGAAAGCAAATGTTTCATCAGTTGGGATATATACGTCGTTATGTTCATTCCAGGTGCCGGATACATGATAGGTATCTGGCGGATTACAGCCAAACTCAGGATATGCAGCCAATGCAGCTTCTGAGTGGCCGGGCATTTCAATTTCAGGAACAATATTAATATAGCGATCAGCAGCATATTTTACTACATCGCGAATTTGATCCTGGGTATAATAACCTTCAACGGGTGTATTATCGTAAGGTGCATTGGTGGTGCGATAACTGCCAATTATTGTACCGGGTCGTTTACTGCCAATTGAAGTTAGTTTCGGATATTTTTTAATTTCTATGCGCCAGCCCTGGTCATCGGTTAAGTGCCAGTGAAAGTTGTTGAGCTTATACATGGCCAGCAAGTCAATATATTTTTTAACAAACTCCACTGTAAAGAAATGGCGCGATACATCCAGCATAAAGCCGCGGTATGCAAAGCGCGGGTAATCTTCAATTTGTACGCAAGGCAGTTTGGGTGTGGCTACCCTATCGGCAGGCATTAATTGCATTAGGGTTTGTATGCCATAAAACAGACCCGCTCCTTTTGCGGCTATGGTAATGTTTTGGGGAGTAATGGTTAAGCGATAACCTTCGGCAGGTAAGCCATCGGCACCAGTAGAGGTAAGTATAATGCTGTTATTTACAGGCATCCCGCTATTAGCTTTAGGCTGAATACTGAGCATAGCATTGTTTGCCAGGTAATCAGCAAAAAACAATACGGCTTTGTTATTTATGCTATCGGCCAGTAAAACTGTTTCGCGGCTTAAGGTAAATTGGCCGGCAGCTTTTTTTACCGAAACCGGTGCCGGAACAATGCCCATATAGGGGTCGGCATCCTGTGCGTTTACCGCTATTGAAAAAGTTGAAAGCAGGATGGAAAATAGAAAAAAACACTTTTTATACATATAACAACAGGTCAGTTATAAAAAGTGGTAAGATAAAGGATTTTGGGGAATTTTGGAAAAGGTGAGTAGTTTATTAAGTTGATTAGGTGAGTAGTTGGATTTAACCCAATCAACTACTCACCTAATCAACCTATAACTTACGCAGTAACCACATGCTCTTTAGCAGCCAAATAGCGCTCGGCATCAATGGCAGCCATACAGCCGGTGCCTGCGGCGGTTACTGCCTGGCGATAAATATGATCCTGCGCGTCGCCACAGCAAAATACGCCTTCAATGTTTGTTTCTGTCGATCCCGGGTGCGTTTTTATATAGCCGGTTTCATCCATATGTATTTGACCTTTGAAAATATCTGTGTTTGGTTTATGGCCTATCGCCACAAAAAATCCGGTTACGTCAAGCAAACGGCTTTCGTTGGTTTTATTGTTGCACACAGATACGCCGGTAACGCTTTGGCCATCGCCTAAAATTTCGGTAGTTTCTGTGTTGTATAGTATTTCAATGTTTTTGGTATGCAATACGCGGTGCATCATGGCTTTTGACGCACGGAATTCATCGCGGCGAACGATCATGTATACTTTATTACATAACTTGGCTAAGTAGGTAGCTTCTTCGGCAGCGGTATCCCCTGCCCCAACAATAGCTACGTCCTGCCCTTTAAAAAAGAAGCCATCGCAAACGGCACAGGCCGAAACGCCAAAGCCGCTATATTTTTGCTCAGATTCCAGTCCTAACCATTTGGCGGAAGCGCCCGTTGAAATGATAACGGTATCAGCCAAAATGGTTTTGCTTTCGTCGACAGTTACTTTATGCGGCAGACTTGAAAAATCAACCGAGCTTACGTAACCGAAACGAATATCGGTACCCAGGCGCTCGGCTTGTTTACGAAAATCTTCCATCATTTCGGGGCCCATTATACCATCAGGGTAACCGGGGAAATTCTCTACATCGGTAGTTTGTGTTAGTTGCCCGCCGGCCAGCATCCCGGTATACATAACCGGCTTTAAATCAGCGCGCGAAGCATATATAGCAGCCGTATATCCGGCAGGACCCGATCCAATGATCAGGCATTTAACGTGTTCAGTATTTTCAGACATCTAATTAAAAAATGAGAAACAAAAATAGGTTTTATTGGCGTGGGTATCAATAGGTGATAGTCAGGATATTGACATTTGTGGTGTGGTTGGCGGCGACAACTCACCCCGACTGCGCTACGCTGGTCGACCCTCTCTTCCGCAAGCGGAAAAGAGGGTTAGAAGATGATTTTCAAATACCCTCTTTCCGCCGCAGGCGAAGAGAGGGTGGTCGGCGAAGCAACGACCGGGTGAGTTGTCGCAAGCCATGCAAACAAATTAACAAAACCATGATAATTAAAAACTGACAAATCCCTTGCTTTGTAATCTATGTTAACATCCACTACAAAAATTTTAGCCATCCCCGGCAGCCTACGTACAGGCTCATCTAATCATGTCATTTTGCGGCACTTAGCCGGCTTAGTTCCTGCCGGGATTGAATATACCATTTACAATGATTTGGCGCAAATACAGCCCTTTGACCCCGGCTTAGACAATGACAACCCACCTGCATCCGTAACAACGTTACGCCAGCTATTAGCTGATGCCAGCGGCATAGTTATCTGCACGCCCGAATATGCTTTTGGCATACCGGGCCAATTAAAAAACATGCTTGACTGGATGGTTTCCAGCAGTTCGTTTGTAGATAAACCGATTTGTTTAATAACGGCATCATCGGTCGGTACGCATGCTCATGCTGCGTTACTTTTAACCTTGGGCGCTTTATCGGCAAATGTAATTGAGGGCGCGGATTTACTGATACCGTTTATAAGAGCTAAAATGGATGCGGATGGGAATGTGGTGGATGAGGAAACGGTAAATAATCTTGAAAAAGCTCTTAATACCTTTATAAAAGTACTGACGATCTAAGCAGTACATCCAATAAATCCCTAAATCCGTTTAATCCCGGTTCAGATTCCCATCTGCCAATTTGACAACCCACCCCTCTTTGGAACGCTCATTGATATGCAGGGTTTGTTAATTAACATTAATAAAAAAACTATAGAAAGTTATGCAAGAAGAAAAAGGGACCATTTCGATACACACCGAGAACATTTTCCCGATAATTAAGAAATTCCTGTACTCTGATACCGAGATATTTTTACGCGAGCTGGTATCGAACGCTGTTGATGCTACCCAAAAAATTAAACGCCTGGCTTCATTAGGCCAATTTAACAGCGACCTGGGCGAACTGCGTGTTGAAGTAGCGTTTAACGAAAAGAAAAAAACCATCACCATATCTGACAATGGCTTGGGTATGACTGCCGATGAGATAAAGAAATACATTAACCAGATCGCATTCTCTGGCGCTACCGAGTTTATGGAGAAGTTTAAAGAAGCTAAAGATGCTAACGAGATCATCGGTCGCTTTGGTTTGGGCTTCTACTCGGCTTTTATGGTGGCCGATAAGGTTGAGATACAAACACTATCGTACCAGGAAGGCGCGGAACCTGCTGACTGGATATGCGATGGCAGCACCGAGTTTGAAATAAAAACCGGCGACCTGGCTGAACGCGGTACAGAAATCACCCTGCATATTAACAAAGAATCGAAAGAGTTTTTAGATAAAAGCCGACTGCAAACCATACTGGATAAGTATTGCAAATTCTTACCGGTGCCTATTAAATTCGGCACCAAAACAGAATCTGTTGAGGATGGTGTAGATGAAGAAGGCAAACCAAAATACAAGTCGGTTGAGGTTGATAACATCATCAACACCACCAACCCTATTTGGACAAGGGCGCCAAAAGATTTAACAGACGAAGATTACTTAGCCTTTTACCGCGAGTTATATCCATTCAGCGAAGAGCCATTGTTTTGGATACACCTGAATGTGGATTATCCGTTCAATTTGACCGGAGTATTGTATTTCCCTAAGTTGAAAAACGACTTTGAGATACAACGCAATAAGATCAAATTATTCAGTCGCCAGGTATTTATTACAGATGAGGTAAAGGATATTGTACCGGAATTTTTAATGTTGCTGCATGGCGTTATTGATTCTCCGGATATTCCGTTGAACGTATCGCGTAGTTTCTTACAGGCCGATAGCAATGTTAAAAAAATAAATACCTACATCACAAAAAAGGTAGCTGATAAATTGGCAGAGTTGTTTAAAAACGATCGCAAAGCCTACGAAGAAAAATGGAGCGATATTGGCTTGTTTGTAAAATATGGTTTTATAAGCGACGAGAAGTTTTACGAGAAAGCCAAAGACTTTACCCTGTTAACAAACACCGCTAAAGAAAACTTTACCCTAAACGAATACAAGGATAAAGTTGCACCGGTGCAAACAGATAAAGACGGTCAACTGGTTTATATTTACACTAACGACCCATCAAAACAGGACGCGTTCATACAATCGGCCAATAAAAAGGGTTATGATGTATTGCTGATGAACTCGCCTATTGATACGCACTTTGTTAGTCATTTAGAACAGAAGCTGGAAAAAACATCATTAAAACGTGTAGATGCCGATGTTGCCGATAAACTGATCAAGAAAGATGATGCGCCAGAGCATATATTGACCGAAGAACAAGCTACCGAAGTAAAAAGCATTTTTGATAAAGCCATAAACAAACCGGCCTATAAAGTTGAACTGGAAAGCCTTAACCCTGATGAGCTACCAGTTACAGTAACCATGGACGAGTTTATGCGCCGTATGAAAGATATGGCAGCCATGGGCGGCGGTATGGGCTTTTATGGCAGCATGCCTGACAATTACAAAGTGGTTGTAAACGGTAACCATAAATTGGTAACCCGCATTTTGCAGGAAACTGATGCCGATTTACAATCGCAGTTGGCTAAACAGGCATTTGATTTGGCACTGCTTTCGCAAGGTTTATTAACCGGCGCGGAACTGACTGAGTTTGTTAACAGGAGTGTTAATTTGATATAAGTAAGGCGATTGGCGCAAGGCGTTATATTGAGCGGTAGCGAAACATCTTATACGCGCGATTTGCAAAACGTTTTACCTGTACATTTTATAAGATTCTTCACTTCGTTCAGAATGACAGGTCTCTTTAAGGTTTCCCCCACCCGGGATAATTCTTTTACGGCACCAACCGCCTTCCGCCTTGCATTTTTCGTGATTTTTACCGTAATTTTATATTAATTAAAACGTTTAGCATTTATAAACTGTTAACCTATTAATTATGAAAAACTTACTGTATATATTTTGCGCAGCAATTATTTGCGTAAGTGCTGTTAATACAGCCGGCGCACAGGTAAAAAACGATAAAAGAGCAGCCAAAACAGCGGCTATTGCTGCGCTGGTTGATAGCCGGAACTTTCTTTTTGATGCTACTTATGTAAGCCCGCAACGAGGTGGTGGGCATGCGTTGGGAAGCCCGTATGATGTGACGGTTACGCCGGATACCATTTCGGCATATCTACCCTATTTTGGAGAAGCGCATTTAGCCGATTATGGCTCGACAGATGGCGGTATAAAGGTAAAATGGACCAAATTTGACTATAAAGTTACCGTGAATAAAAAAGGTAACAAGGAAATATTGATCACACCGAAAAATATAAGTGCGGGCGACCCTAAAGCGGTACAGTCATTTCGGTTTTTTATATCGTCTGACGGATATGCAACTTTGCAGATCATCAATTTAAACCGCGACCCGATATCATTTAACGGTACAATTGAGCCGAGGAATCCGAAGGTACAGGCATCTTTATAAAACGCTTTTTAAATAATATCGAACACTGAATTTCGAATGATGAATAATGAAGTATTTTTTTACTTCGGTGTTCGATATTCAACATTCATTATTCGATATTATTCTTTCTTTTATAAATGATCCAAGCTCTTTAATACCTGGTAACGTTCCGTATTTTTAAATGGTTCTGGGCGAGTGTTTACGTCTATCCACATGGTTTTATGGCTATTTTGCAGATCGCCCCATTCCGGCAAACCGCTGCCATTTGGATTACCCGTTTTTATAAAGTTGGCGAAATAAGTATTCATAATATCCGATATTTTATAATCATCGGCATTCCATGCGTATACTTTGTTGGTGGCCAAATTGCCCAGCGCATATTCTATCTCCCATGAGTGTTTGGCACCTTGTTTAGTGGTTGGCAACGGTTTACCAGCATCGGCAACCGCCTGCGGACGCGGATGATCAAAAATATAATGGTATACCGGCTTGTGCCCTGTGGCCGCATGCATTGAAGCCCATAACCAGGTACCATAAGCTATCATACGGTCTGACGCCAGATCAGTAGCTACTGTTTTTACCTCATCGGGGGTTGTCGCCGGGTAAACTTTAAATACTTCATCGGCATGATCGCCATAGGCAGTTTGTAATGCTTTTTTATAATTATCTACTGTAACTTCTGTTCGGCGCGGCAATAAAGCCATATAATCTGTTTCGGTCGAGTTCCAACCTACCAGTAACGGTACACTGTTTTGCTTGCCTTCGGCAAATATTTTATAGGGTGCTTCAGGAAAGAAATAGCCATCCACGGTTACGCTAAAGTGCGAGCCTTCGGGTTTTGCGGTAGCCTCCAATATTTTATCAGCAGGCATTTTACGCAGATCTTCTAATGATGATGCGCCAACGCTTGCCATAAATTTGGTTCCGTAGTCCTCTCCTTCTTTTAAAGGTACGGTAGATTTTGATCCTAATAATGAGCCGCTCTCTCCTATCGCGCCGGCAAATAAACCTTTTGCCAAAGGCGTTGCCATTTGCGCGCTAACGGAGAATGAACCTGCCGACTCGCCACCAATAGTTACCTTTTTAGGATCGCCGCCAAAGGCCGCTATGTTTTTTTGTACCCAACGTAAGGCCTCGGTTTGATCCATTAAGCCATAATTGCCCGATGAATGGTGCTTTGACTCGGCAGTTAGAGCCGGATGCGCCATAAACCCAAATACACCCAAGCGGTAATTTACCGTAATAGCTATAATACCTTTTTTTGCGAAAGTTTCTCCCGCATATCTAAATTCCGAACCATCGCCTGTCGTTAAACCTCCCCCATAAAAATAAACCAGTACGGGCAGGTTTTTGCCTGCTGATGCCGGAGGCGCCCAAATATTTAGGTATAAACAATCTTCGCTGACGCCATCAGAATGAAATATCATATCGGCATATACTGAACGTTGCATAGCACGCGGACCAAAATGATCGGCCTTGCGTACTCCCGGCCAGTTTTGAACGGGTTTTGGTTCTTTCCAACGCAAGTCGCCAACCGGCGGCTGTGCAAAAGGGATACCTTTAAATGTGCGGATACCGCTATCTTCATTAACGCCTTCTAACGTGCCGTTTGCTGTTTTTACAATAAGATCGGGATTTTGAGCAAGGGCCATTGTTGATATGCAGATGAGGGTGAGGGAATATAATATTTTCATAACACTTTAGCTTTGTTGGTTAAACAAATATAGTGTTTGAAATACACAGTGTAAAACATGGTTTATTAAACCCGCGACGATTACTCACCCGGACGTTACTTCGCTCGTCCACCCTCTCTTCCGCAAGCGGGAAAGAGGGTTTTTATTATTTCTCCTACTTTACCAAATGCCCATCAGTAAGCTCAATAACCCTATCGCAGTTTTTGGCGAAGTCTTCGTCGTGGGTTACGGTGATGATGGTTTGGCCGCGTTCGCGGGATAGTTGTTTGAAAATATCGAAAACTATATTGGTGTTTTTTGAGTCGAGGTTACCGGTGGGTTCATCGCCCATAATAATTGACGGACTGTTAATTAATGCCCTTGCTATGGCAACACGTTGTTGCTGTCCGCCTGAAAGTTTACTGGCTAATTTTAGGGCTTGTTCGGGTAAGCCCAATAGTTTTAAGTTTTGGTAGGCATCGGCCTCAATTTCTTCCCTGCTTTTTTTGTTGAGTTTTAGCGCAGGCAGCATAATATTTTCAAGCACCGAAAACTCGGGCAGTAAATAATGAAACTGGAACACAAAACCAATATGCGAGTTACGGAACGCCGCCAGCTGGTTTAAGGTTTGCCCGGTTAGTTTTTCTCCGTTGATGATGAGCTCGCCGGCATAATCGGTATCCATGGTGGATAGGATATACAGTAATGTTGATTTACCAGAACCCGATTTACCTGTGAGCGATAAAAACTCGCCTCTTTTTACTTCAAAACTCACTTCTTTCAGGGCCTGGAAGTCTTCCGGCTCGTGAAAAAACTTGTTGATCTTGCTTGCTTTAAGGGAGATATTGCTGTCCATTACTTATCCTCTTATAATATCAACAGGGTCAATTTTTGATGCTTTGCGGGCGGGCATATAACCGGCCACAAACGTTGTAGCCAAACCAAATATAAATGCCAGTATATAATCGCTGGGATGGAAACCCATTGGCAGGTAGTTTAAGCCACCTATTTTAAAAGGGATGTGCGACACCACGTCTGACACTACAAAGCCAAACAGCATACCGATAAGTCCCCCTATTACGCCAATAACCATAGCTTGCGTTAAAAATATGTTGGTAACATCGCCGCTTGAAAAACCCATGGCTTTTAAAATGGCTATCTCGCGTATCTTTTCGTTAATGGTCATGTTCAGGATGTTGTAGATACCAAACCCTGCCACCAGTAATATGGTGAACGATACGGCATTGGCAATAATATCGCGCAGCTTTGACCCCGCTTCCAATTGCTGATTTGACATCTGCCAGCTTTCTATTTTATACGGTAGCACCGGTGCCAAACGTGCAACCACAGGTGCCGTATTTTCAAAGTTGTTAATATTTATCTGCAAGTCGGTTACATAGTCCTCATTTTTAGCCATTAACTGGCGTGCAGCGCTGATATTGAGATAAGCCTTTGTTTTATCTACATTTTTAACGTTGGTTTGGTAAATGCCAATAATTTTATAATTATGGGTCACGGCATCGGGCGTTAAAATATTGATATTGTCATTCACATTAACGCTTAATTGTTTTGCGAGGTCATAACCAACTATAATTCCATCGGGACGGTAAGCCAGCTGATTCCAACTGCCGGATACCATGTAAGTAGATATACCAAATAGTTTGTTTTCATTAGCTACATCCACACCTGATAAGGTACCGTTTACTTTATTACCGCCATTGCGGAAAAATACATTGATGTTTACCTGTGGGGCAACGCCAATAACTTCGGGCTGTTTTTTTACCAGGTCCAAAATCTCGGCGGTGTTTTTTATGCCTTCGGTATATTGTATTATACGGGCATTACGAATGTTGGCTACCACATTTGCCGGGTAAACCTTCTTAACCAGGTTGGTATTATCGTTTGGGCCATCGTTATAAATGCGGATGTGTGCCAACGAGGTGAAAGCCAGCGTGGTTTGCGTATCATTAACCCCACCCATAAAGCTGTTCATAAACACATACATTGATATGCCGAACGTTACGCCAAGCACAGCAACAATGGTTTGCTTAACTTTTGAGGTTAAGTGAACAAGCGCTATTTTATAGTTGGTTGATAGCATTTAGTTTTGTTTTGGTTGTACCAGTACATCTTTTTCGCTGAGGCCGCTTAATATCTCTGTCCACTCTAAGGTGCGGATGCCTGTTTTTACCTGTGTTTTTTCTTTGGCGTCTTTCAGCATTACATAATCACCGTTAATAATACTGTAAGTAGGCACAACCAATACGTTTTTCTTTTCTTCTACAATAATATTGCACTGCAATTGGGTGCCATTGCGTAATGTACCGGGATTGTCAATAAACTCGGCTTCTACAATAAATGCCTGCTCGTTGGAATCAAACGACGGATATATTTTAGTGATCTTAGCTTTTAGTACTTTGTCTTTATTGCTATTGAGCGATATTAGAGTTTGCTGACCAACTTTTAGGCGCTGAATATCGTCTTCGGCAATGTAGAGCTTTATAACGGGTTGCCCTGCGGCTACCTGGGCTATGATATCGCCTTTTTTAACATAATCGCCATTCTTTTTGGCGAGGCTAAGTATGGTGCCATTTGCCCTGCCGGTGATATTATAGTAGTTATTATTCTCTTGCTGGATATTGTATTGCGCCGCTGCATTTTCAACGCTTAAATTCAATTGCTTTTGCAGATCGGCCAGGTTATGTTGTAATACTTTTAATGACGATGATGACGAACGGTATTGCAGTTGTGCGTTATCAAAATCGCTGGTGGATACCGCTTGTGTTTTAACCAGTCGGCTGTAACGTGCATAGTTTGTTGAATCTAAACTCAGTTTATCCTGTGCTTGTAATATTTGGGTTTTTAACTGCTCAATTTGCGGCGCCTTGGGCTGTACGTTGCTTTTGGCGTATTGCAAATTGGTTAAGGCATTACTTACCTGTGTTTGCTGCACGTCGTTGGTTAAACGGAATAATTTTTCGCCCGGCTTAACGGTATCGCCCTCAGCAACCCACGATTCTTTTAAATAGCCGTCGGTATTAGCAGTAACAGCGTATTGATCGCGGTTTTCAATATGGCCGCTGCCAAAAACAGCGTCAACAATATCCTTACGCTGCGGCTTTATCTCGTTTTGACCGGTACAGCCTGTTAACAGGAACAGGGCGAGGATAAGATATAATGGATAATGTTTCATGTTCTATTGCCTTGATAAGATGGTTGCCCGGGTTGATAATAGTTGAGACAGGTTGTTTAAATAGGCGTTCTCGGAAGTTAAATAGTCCTGGAATACGCGCAGGTAAGCATCCATTGCCAATATACCTTCCTGGTATTTCTGTTTATTTAACTGCAAATTGTTGCCATATAGTTTAAAACTATTGCCCGATGCGGTTACAGCGCCGGCATAGTTGGTAAAGTTTTTAACAAGCAGACGATCGTTTATTTCGCTTTGCTGCAGGGCGTTGTTGTATTGCGTTTCGGCAATTTGTTTTTGCACAACAGCGCTTTGATATTTGTTACTATTAGTGAAACCTGTGAAGATAGGTACCGATAAATTTAAGCCAATGTACCGGTAACCTAAAAGCGCGTTATTATCGATAGAAAACCCGAAACCGTCCCTAAACTCCTGAGCGCCTAAAAATACGGTTGCCGAGAGTTTTGGATAAGCCACCGACCGTTGTGATTTGCGCTGAATATCGGCCAATAGAACCTGCTGCATATAAACATCAAGCGACCGGTCTTTACCTAACTTGCTTACATCGTCGGCGGTTACCTGGTTCAGTTCAATGTTTTCTGAAAAGGCCAGATCGTCGGTTGGTTTTGTGCCTAATAAAATCTTCAAATTCTCTACACCCTGGTCATACAGTTGATGGCTTAAGGCAATACTTTGCAATATATTATTATAATTGATAGATGCCTGGTTAACCGCAATAGCATCGGTAACGCCTTGCTGTAAACGTTGTTTTGACAGGGTTAACAAGCTATCGGCATAAATGCTATCCTGTTTTGAGATGCGTAAAGAGGATTTGGCTATCAGCACAGAAAAATACAGTTTGGCGACCTGCTCTTTAAGGCTTTGTATATAGGAGTCTTGCTGAACCTGGTTTAGGGCAATATTGCTTTTTGCAATTTCTGACTGAAAGATGGATTGCCAGTCAACAAGGTCCTGCCCTATAGTTACACCGGTATTGTAGGTATATTTTTTGCCGAATTGCGCATAAAAGGTGGTGCCCGGCTGCCCAATTAAAATACCCGGAATGGGCGTAACTGCCAGGTGCAGGTTATCGGTAGCATTAAAATTGGCCGACGCATTGGGATATATAAACCCTTTTGAGGCTTCATAATTGTATCGCGCCTGTTTTATTTGCAGCTGGTAAACCGCCTGTGTTGGGTTATGCTGAATAGCGGTGTTAAATACCTGCGTTAGCGAGTTTATTTGCATGACGCCCGGTTTATCCTGCGCAGCAGCTATGCGTGTTATAAATAAAAGTGTTAGTACTATATATAACTGCCTCATATTAAAAAACTTTAAGGTAGTTAATGAGCATATCGGCCACAAGGCATTTTCTGTCGGCTATAAAACTTTGCCAGTTTGCGTCCTGAGTACCGATGGTTGCTTTTATCATGGGTTCGGCTATGAAAGGAAATATTATACCGGATATAATTGTTATCCATATTTGAATTGGATGAACAGGGCGAATCTCTCCCTTTTGTATAGCCTCGCGTAACTGGGCGATCAGTACCGAGTCCAGGAAAGAATTGGTTTTTACCATGTTGATGAACTCCTGCGGACTTTGGCGCAGTTCATTAATAACAAACATGGCCAGGTCGGGGTTAGTTTGCATTACATTGGCATAATGCTCTATTATACCGGGAATCTTTTCTTCCCATGTATTTTGTTCGTTTAGGGTAGGCAATATACTGTCCATAAACCGCTTGTACGAGAGCTTAAAAATCTGCGCAAACAGCTGTTCTTTATTGCGGAAATAATAGTGCAGCATTGATTTGTTAATGCCGGCCTCGTCTGCAATTTCCTGCATACGCGCGCCTGCTAATCCTTTTTTATGAAAGACCTTTAGCGCTGCTTCAAATATTTGATTCTCAGTTGTGTTTGTATTATCAACCATTTAGTTCAACCGTTTGGTTGACGCAAATATAGAAAGGAATATGATAAATGCAAATGGTAGTATTTTTTTTACTAAAAGAAAAACATGGTGCTCATGCTGAGGCTCTCGAAGCATGTGCGTAAAGGCCTTTGCCAGCTTACTCTTCGAGTGCCTCAGAGTGACAGCGCTCGTTACTTTATTTACACCTGCGATGCATCCACATACGGACTTGCTTCTGCGGTATCTACCTGGCTAACTTTGCTATAATCGGGTATAAAACTTTCGGCACTGCTAATGGCCATATCCATTTCGAAAGTTAAAGGGTATGGTGTTTTTAGCAAGCTGCCTTTTGGTGCGTAGGGGAACAATTCGGCGTAGGTTTTTATTTCACTGTGGCTTACGCGGCGGTAAATAAACATACGGTGTATATCATCAGGATGGTGCAGGCCGGCTGCACCTATCATTTGTATGGCGCTGCTTACGGTTTGCTTTTGAAAATTAGCAACGCGGGTTTGCTTATCTTCAACAACCAAGCCTTTCATCAGGCTTTTATCCTGTGTAGCCACGCCTGTCGGGCAAGTATTACTGTTGCACTCTAATGCCTGTATGCAACCCAGGGCAAACATCATTCCACGGGCGCTGTTGCACATATCGGCACCGAGGGCAAAATTCTTTACCAGGTCGAACCCGGTAGCTACCTTGCCCGATGCTATAATTTTAATATGTTTTTTTAGATCGAAACCTGTTAATGCATCATACACAAAGGCCAGCGCTTCGCGTAATGGCATACCTACCGAGTTTGAAAATTCCAGCGGTGCGGCACCTGTACCGCCTTCGCCTCCATCGACAGTAATAAAATCGGGGTAAATACCGGTTTTAACCATTGCTTTGCATATGGCCAAAAACTCACTTTTATGGCCCACGCATAGTTTAAAGCCAACGGGTTTGCCTTCTGAAAGATCGCGCAACTTTTGTATAAAGTACATCATTTCAATAGGGTTACTGAACGCGGTATGATAGGGCGGCGAAATTACATCCTGTCCCATTTCAACCAAACGTATTTTGGCGATTTCAGAGGTAACCTTTGCAGCGGGTAAAATACCGCCGTGACCCGGTTTTGCGCCTTGTGATAATTTTATCTCTATCATTTTTACCTGCGGCAATATGGCGCGTTCGGCAAAGGCTTCGTAATTTATGGTACCGTCATTGTTGCGGCAGCTAAAATAGCCGGTGCCTATTTGCCAGATAATATCGCCGCCGGGCTGCAGGTGGTAGTGGCTCAAGCCCCCCTCGCCGGTATTGTGGGCGAAGTTGCCAATTTTGGCGCCGCTGTTTAAGGCTAAAATGGCGTTTTGACTCAGCGAGCCAAAGCTCATTGCCGATATATTGAATACACTTGCCGAATAGGGTTGTTTACAAGCCGGACCGCCAACAGTTACCCGTGGCCCGAGGTTAAGCTTACTATGATCAATAGCACCGATGCTGTGGTTTAGCCATTCGTAGCCGTTTTGGTAAACATCAAGTTCGGTACCAAACGGACGGGTGTCATCAACCTTTTTGGCGCGCTGGTAAATTACGCTACGGTTCATGCGGTTAAATGGCGTACCGTCTATATCGCTTTCAATAAAATATTGGTAAATTTTGGGACGCAAATCTTCCATTAAAAAGCGCAGTCGGCCAAATACCGGGAAGTTACGCTCAATGGTATGGCGCTTTTGCAGCAGGTCATAAATACCTAAAATAAACAGCGGGCCAAATATTACAAACGCCCAAATTGCAGGCTGCCAAATGAGGCTCCACCCTATTAGTAAAGCCGTGATTGTTATTGCAGAAAATATGAAAAGTTTTCTCACGTGATTAACAGTATGTTAGGTAATTAACTTGTTGAAAATAAACAATTACACAATTATATGGTTAAACTTTTATCGAATGTCGGGAAAGTGTAAATTTAATATAAAATTTACATGTTTAAACATCTATTCACTTATCTTTGATGATAAAACAATCGAAAAAAAATCATGGCAACACAAACATTAACCAAATGGGTAATAGACCCAATGCATTCAGAGGTTCATTTTAAAGTGAAACACCTGGTAATATCAACCGTAACCGGTTCATTCAAATCATTTGAAGGTACATTAGAAACTGAAAATGATGATTTTACCGATGCAAATATTGAGTTTTCATTAGACGTTAACAGCATTGACACTAACCAGGATCAACGCGACGGTCACTTAAAATCTGCTGAATTCTTTGACAGCGAGCAATTCCCAAAAATATCTTTCAAATCAACATCATTTAAGAAAACCGATGGTGACGAATACGAATTAAAAGGCGATTTGACTATAAAAGGCATAACCAATCCGGTTACTTTAAGCGTTGAACACGGCGGATCTGCTGCTGATTTTTATGGCAACACCAAAGCAGGTTTTGACATTACCGGCAAAATACACCGCAAACAGTTTGGTTTAACCTGGGATGGTGTAACCGAAGCCGGATCAGTTGTATTAGGCGACGAGATAAAATTAGCTATCAGCTTACAGTTGACAAAACAAGCGTAAGTTTTAAAGGTTATAATTGTTAAAATAGTTGAAAGGGTTAAGTATAGTTTACTTGACCCTTTTATTTTTTACCTTTATAACTACTACAACATCTGCAAAATTACAACTTATGCTGATAAAAATCTACCCGGAAAACCCTAATCCAAAAGCTATTGAGCAGGTGGTGGATGTATTACGCAAGGGTGGATTGATCATATACCCTACCGATACTGTTTACGGGCTGGGTTGCGATATCACCAATCATAAGGCTATTGAGGCTATATGCAAAATAAGAAACATTAAGCCCGAAAAGGCTAACTTTTCTTTTATCTGTTATGACCTGAGCCATATATCAGACTATATAAAGCCTATTGATAATACCATTTTCCGTGTGTTAAAAAAAGCTTTGCCCGGGCCGTTCACCTTTATTTTTAATGCCAGCCATAATGTACCAAAACTGTTAAGCTCTAACAAAAAAACGGTTGGTATACGCGTGCCTGATAACGATATTGCGCGATGCATTGTGAAAGAGCTGGGCAACCCCATTTTATCGACATCTATTAAGGATGACGATGATATAATTGAATATTCTACCGATCCTGAACTGATATATGAGAAATACCAGGAACAGGTTGACCTGGTAATTGATGGTGGATATGGTGAAAACATACCCTCTACCGTGGTTGATTGCACATCCGGCGATTTTGAGATCATTCGTGAAGGTAAGGGTGAGTTGGAGATGTATTTGTGAGCCCCCTCTAAATGTCCCCCTAAAGGAGGAGACTTTGAATAGATGGCGGTCTATTACTCACCCGGACTTTGCTTCGCTCGTCCACCCTCTCTTCCGCAAGCGGTAAAGAGGGTTTCAGTTTATTTCTTATTAATAATAATACGGCATCATTTTCCCGCAGGAACAGGCGCAGTTAAGGTCTGTTGCGCCGAATTGTTTTAGGAAGAACTGGTAGAAGCCCATACGATCGTTCATTGGTTTAACGTCATCGCCTTTGTTGCATTCTACAGGGCCGTTTATAATATTAATGGTCATACCAAAGCCGGGTGTGCGGCCTTCGGCTTTATCAGTAGCGTTTGGTTGCCATTTGCCTATCATTACATCATGTGCCGATGGTTTGTCAGTCTCGGGTGTCATCCAGAACCAAATAGCGGTTTCAAAAGCTACAACCGGATCGGTCTCGATCATTTTTGGATCATTAAGCAATACCTTTTTATCGCCAAAAATAAAATCGGACGCGCGGCCGTAGTTGCCGTTATAACTTAATTGTATAGGGCCACGGCCGTAATATTTCTTTCCTTTCGTCGCCGGATAAACATCATTAGGCGCCAGGTAAGCGTTGGACGTATCAATTTCATGAATGTACATTAAGCCGTCATCGTAAGTACCAATGGAACCGTTGCGGGTTTCGTGGGCTACATTGGCAAAAAAGGCGGCCAGTTCTTTTTTGTTGGTTTGCGCATCTTTTGCCATACAGAAATCGGCATAATCAACTATATAAATACTTTCGGGCTTTTTCTTGTTCCAATCGGCGTTAAAATCCTGATCCTCGCGTACGGTTACCGATTTGCCGGTGGTTTTATCGGTACGGATGTATTGATAAAATGAAATGCCCCTACGGGTTACCTTTACTTTTATTTGGCTTAAATCATGTACTGCTTTTATAAACGCGGCATAAGTATAGAAAGGTTTACGTTGGGGGAAAAGATCGTTAAATTGCTTTTCGGTAATTAAATTAAATGGCGCGGGTGTTTTGGTTTGCGTGGTAGCCGCGGTATTACTGCCGCAGTTAAAGCCAATCAGAGCTATAATTATTATTAGATATTTGGTATATGGAGTTTTCAATTTGGTGTGTGTTTTAGTGATAATAACGTTAATAATGGCTTTGTGTTACAAGGTAAATATAATTACTGAACCGGGATTAAACAGATTTTTGGATTTATTAGATGCCAATTTAATTTATGGGCATTAATTGAAATCATAATCATAAATTCGAAATTGAAAATCCGACATTCGAAATCACTATGAAAATATATACTAAAACGGGCGATAAGGGTTATACCTCATTAATTGGCGGTACGCGCGTGCCCAAACATCACCTGCGCATTGAAAGCTATGGTACGGTTGACGAATTAAACTCGTACATTGGGCTGATACGCGACCAGGAAATTAGCGCGCATGACAAGGATCTGCTAAAACAAATACAGGATAGATTGTTTACCATTGGGTCGTCACTGGCGGCTGATCCGGAAAAATCAAAGATGGTGATACCCGATCTGCATTTGGAGGATATTGAGTTGCTTGAAAAGCAAATGGATACCATGAACGAAACCCTGCCGCCATTAAAACATTTTATTTTGCCCGGCGGCAGTACCGTAATATCTTATTGCCACATAGCGCGCTGTGTGTGCCGCCGTGCCGAACGACTGAGCGTACATTTGGCAGAAGCAAGCACAGTTGATGAAAAAGTGAATATTTATCTGAACAGGTTGAGCGATTACCTATTCACTTTGGCACGGAAGATTGCCAATGATAATAAAATACCTGAAAATCAGTGGATACCACGTTTGTAAAATTTTTACAAAAAAATATCAATAATCAATTTAAAAATATTATACTTTTGCGAAAATTGAAATTTACCGATAATTTAAAAATATAGGAGAAATATGTACTGGACACTTGAACTGGCATCACACTTAGAAGACGCCCCATGGCCTGCAACTAAAGACGAATTAATTGATTATGCTATACGCTCAGGCGCCCCTGTAGAGGTTATTGAAAACCTGCAGGCATTAGAAGATGATGGCGAACCTTACGAAAATATAGAAGAAATATGGCCCGATTATCCGACCAAGGATGACTTCTTTTTTAATGAAGATGAGTATTAATTAATACAGCAAAAACAAAAACCTCCGCCAACGCCGGGGGTTTTTTGTTTTTATACAGTTTTGGAATGGTTTTGGCATAGGTTGTTACACAAACAATTATCAACAACTAAAACTACACAACCATGAGAGGCTTATTGTACATTATTGCCGTTATCCTAGTTATAGGCTGGGCATTAGGATTTTTCTATTATTCCGCAGGCGGAATTATACACGTATTATTAGTAATTGCCGTTGTTGCATTACTATTGGGGTTGATACGGAGAGCTTAATTTAGAGTCAAGATGCAAGAATCAAGAGCCAGGAAATAGGATCAATTTTTTCTTGATTCTTGGCTCTTGCATCTTGGCTCTTATAAAAAACAATTCCCAGGTATTTTGGTTAATATTGGAATTATCAATCACCCAGGCCTCACCGCATGCAATTGACCAACGAAGAAGACCTACGTGCCACCGTACTTAATGCGCCTATTGGTATTTGCATATTAAACGCGGAAACGCTTGTTGCTGAAATTGTAAACGAAAAATTTTTAGAAGTAGCGGGTAAGCCCTATGATGCAATTTACGGCCAATTTTATTGGGACGCGTTTGCGGAAGCGAGAATTTATTACGAGGCTGCTTTAACAGGTGTTGTACAAACTGGTGACCCCTATTATGCGGATGAGGTGGAACTAATGCTGGTAAGGCATGGTGTGGAAGAAATGATATTTGTCACCTTTGTTTATTCGCCTGTTAAAGATAAAGAGGGCAGAGTAAAGAAAGTGGCCGTTTGGGTGTTGGAGAATACCAAACAGGTGAACGAAAGACAAAAGGTGGACGCCGCAAGAGCCGCTTTTCAACAGGAGCGCGACCGCCTGAAAAGTTTTTTTATGCAGGCGCCTGCAGGTATCTGCATTCTGAATGGCCCTGAATTGGTTTTTGAACTGGTAAATCCAGCTTATCAGCAAATATTGCCCGGACGAAAACTACTAAACCGCCCCATCTTTGAGGCATTGCCTGAATTGGTTGGTACGCCATTGCAGGAGGTACTGTTAAACGTTTACCGCAGCGGAGATCCTTACGAAGTTAACGAATTACTTATCCCGATAGCCGAATTTGAAGGCGGCCCTACTTATGATCGTTATTTTACCTTCAATTACCAGGCGCGAAAAGACCTGGAAGATAAGATAGACGGTGTTCTGGTTTTTGTATTCGAGGTTACTGTCATGGCAAAAGCACAACAGGACCAATTGGCGATGAACGAGGAACTAAGCGCCACTAACGAAGAATTATCATCAAGCCAGGAAGGTTTACAAGAAATAGTTAATGAGTTGGCCGAAAGTGAGCATAAAACGCGGACCATTGTTGAAAATGCCCCTTTTCCTATTGCTGTTTATATGGGCAGGGAAATGCGTATATCACTGGCTAACCAATCAATGATTGATGTTTGGGGAAAAGGGCCTGATGTTATTGGCAAACCATACAAAGAAATATTACCCGAGTTGAACGATCAGGAAGTGTTTACGCAACTAGATAAGGTTTACACTACCGGTGAGGCATTTCATGCCCGAAATCAACGGTTAGACCTGGTAATGAATGGCGAGTCAAAAACATTTTACTTTAACTACAGCTTTACCGCGCTTAGAGACCAGCACGGGCACATTTACGGGGTAATGAATACGGGTGCCGACGTGACCGATGTGGTTCAGGCTAAACAAGAAGTAGAAATAACTTCTAATGACCTTGCCGCTTTAAACGAAGAAATGGTTGCTTCTAATAAAGAATTACAAGTTACCAATGAAGAATTAGCCGCCGTGAATGAAGAATTAGCTACCACCAACGATGAACTAATAGAGTTACAAAAAGAAGGGCATAAGTTATTGGAACAGGTGGAAGCCAGTGAGTCTCGTTCCCGTTTCATGTTAAATGCTATACCACAACAAGTGTGGACTGCTACGCCTGATGGTGCGCTGAATTATGTTAACCAAGTTGTTTGTGAAGATTTTGGCTACAATACCGAAGAAATAGTGGGCCACGGCTGGCAGGCATTTATACATCCCGATGATCTTAATGATTGTATTTCTAAATGGGTAAAATCGCTGGAAACAGGTACCGATTATATGGTTGAATTTCGGCTAAAATTTGCAGATGGCATTTACCGGTGGCATTTGGCGCGGGCCTTACCATTTACAGAAAACAATAAGATCGTTTTATGGCTGGGTACTAATACCAATATAGAACTGCAAAAAACAAACGAAGAGCGCAAGGATGAGTTTCTTTCTATTGCCAGCCACGAATTAAAAACGCCGCTAACCAGTATTAAAGCATATAACCAAATCATACAGAGAATTGACGATCAGGAGAAACAAAAAGCTTTCGTTAAAAAGTCTGCTGATCATATCGTCCGCCTGGAACGCCTTATCAGCGACCTGCTTGATGTAACGAAGATCAATGCAGGTAAGATGAATTATACCATGGAGGCTATTGATTTTAAGCAATTGCTTAAAGATAGCGTTGAAAGTATACAACATAGCGTAACCAGCCATGAAATAATACTGGAAACTGCACCTGAGATAATTTACCAGGGTGATCATTTAAGGCTTGAACAAGTGATGCATAATTTTCTGAACAATGCCATTAAGTACTCGCCGCAAGGCAAAAAAGTAATAGTGAATGGCTATGTTGACCACGATAATATTATTGTAAGCGTGCAAGATTTTGGCATTGGCATACCCAGGGAAAACCTGGATAAATTATTCGACCGTTATTACCGGGTAGACAATACAGCTATGCGTTTTGAAGGATTGGGTTTGGGGCTGTTTATATCTGCCGAGATATTAAGAAAACATAACGGCAGTTTTTGGATAGAAAGCGAGCAGGGCAAGGGTTCTACTTTTTATTTCAGGCTGCCATTGGCAGAATCAAAAAAACAGCAGGTTACCCGCACTGCTACCTTTTATCGCGATAAGCACATTACTATTAATTACAATAAAACAAATAATCGCCTGGATGTGAATTGGACAGGGTTTCAAGACTTGGTATCGGTGCAGGAAGGATGTATGATAATGTTGGAGTTTCTTAAAAACAACAAAAGCGACCGCATAGTTAACGATAATACACATGTATTAGGCAATTGGTCGGAAGCGACGGATTGGGTAGGTAATATCTGGTTCCCGCTAATGGGGAATGCCGGCTTGAAATATTTTGCTCATATTTTTTCACCAAGTACCTTTAGCCAATTAGCTGCTATTAAAAGCATTGATATTATGGCCGGCATTATAACTACCCAATATTTTACAGAACATAGCCTGGCAGAAGAATGGGTTAACGGTCAAAAAAAGAACGACGATGAAACGAAAAAATAATTTTACTGACGCGCAGGTGTCTTTTGAAGATTTTGAACAGGCCATAATGGCTCCCGGCGCAAATATATTACCTGTGGATGAATTGGTAAAAGAGCGTTTAGGGTTGGAAAAAGAAGCCAGGAAAAAGGAAAGCGAACTAAAGAGAGCTCATCAAAATGCAAAGAGGTTAAAAAGCGGAAAGAAATAAGGTAACGGGCAGTAATTACTCACCCCGACTACGCTTCGCGGGTCGACCCTATCTTCGCTGCGCGGAAAGAGGGTTTGAAATTGTTTTTATGTTAACTTAAGATGTTAATTAACCTGGTATGTTTTGCCGGGGAGCGAACGGATATAGCCTTGCATTTCCATATTCAATAAGTTCATGGCCAATTGGCTCATGGGCATATTGGTTTTTATGGTAAGGTCGTCAATAGCCAGCGGTTGTTTATTTTGCTGAATGATACTATAAATGGTCTGCTCATCGGCTGATAGATCTAAGGGCAGCATAAATTGTTGTTCGGCAGCAGGTTTCAAGTCATCGGGCTTTTCCCAGCCGAGGCTGTACGCTAAGTCGGCGGCACAGGTTAACAGCGCGGCTTTGTTGTTGCGCACCAGGAAATTACATCCTTCAGAATATACATCGCCTACCCTACCGGGGAATGCAAACACATCGCGGTTATAGCTGTTGGCAATTTCGGCAGTTATTAATGCACCGCCTTTTACGCTGGCTTCAATTACCACAGTAGCATCGGCCAAGCCGGCTACTATGCGGTTACGTTGAGGAAAATTTTCAGGACTGGCTTTGGTTTCTGATGGATACTCAGTTAACAAACCGCCGTTTTCCAACATTTTATCGGCAGTTGATCTGTTTTGGCTGGGATACATTTTATCCAACCCATGCCCTAATACGCCTACGGTTGGTACATTGCTTTTTAAACAGTCTTTATGCGCGGCTACATCAATGCCATGTGCAAGGCCGCTTACTACTACCACATTATATTGTTGCAGCTCTTCTACAAGTTGATGGCATAGTTGCCTGCCATAGTCGGTTGCGTTGCGGGTGCCTACTATGCTGATGACGCGATAATTGTTTAAATCGACATTGCCTTTACTGTATAATAATATGGGTGAATCGCTGCAATTTTTTAGACGTTTGGGGTAACGGCTATCGGTGTAGAATAATACGTCTATATCATTTTTTTCTATAAACTTTAGCTCTTGTTCGGCTTTACGCAGGGCGTCGTCAAAATCAAGCTGGGCTATGGTTTTATCGCCGATACCGGGTACAGTCAACAATTTTGCATGGCTGGCATCGAAGATCTTTTCGGCATCGCCAAAATAAGCTAACAGGTTTTTAGCTAATGTAGGGCCAATGTTTGTGATATAGGTTAAACCAACCTGGTGCAATAAGGACATGTTACAAATTAATGTGCAAATGTGCGGATATGCAAATGTGTTGATGGATTTTATTTATTGATGTCATTTTCCAAATGTCATTTCGACTAAGGTCCCGGTAACTATCGGGAGAGGGAGAAAACTATAAACGGGCATTATCCGCTTGGCTTGTGTATAGATTTCTCGCTGCCGCTCGAAATGACAGCGCTTTTTTAAATAAAATTAAAAAAACTATAAAAATAGTTTGCAAACTACAAAAATAGTTTATACCTTCACTTAACCTAACTATAAAAATAGTTTGCATAAAAATGAAAGAACTCACAAAAGCCGAAGAACAAGTGATGCAAATACTATGGCAACTGAATGAAGCCATTGTAAAAGATATTATTGAACGTATGCAAGAGCCTAAGCCGGCTTATAATACCGTTTCCACCGTTGTGCGGGTATTAGAGGGAAAAGGCTTTATTGACCATAAGGCTTATGGCAACTCGCATGTGTATTTCCCGCTTATAAGCGAGGCAGATTACAAGAAGTTTACGTTTGATAAAATGATGAATAATTATTTTGATAACTCGTATAAAAGCCTCGTATCGTTTATTGCCGATGAGAAGAAATTGGGCGTAAAAGAACTGGACGAACTAACCGCCTTATTAGCTAACCTTAAAAACAAAAAATCATGAACTGGCTGTATTACCTTGGAGAGGCTAATTTGTATTTAGGTGCATTTTACCTGTGCTATGTTTTGTTTCTTAACCGCGAAACCTGGTATTCATTTAACCGTGCTTACCTGCTACTTAGCTGTGTGACGGCATTTATATTACCTGTAATACAGCTTGGTTTTTTAAAGCATCCGGCACCGACAGCGCAAAGTGTTATTACAGAACCTATTGCCGACAATCATTATACTTTGTGGGAAATGGTGTTATGCTGCTACCTGGTTGGCGTAGTTATTTTTGCGATACAGTTTATGGTTAAGCTATACCAGTTGCAAAAACTGGCAAGGATAAAGTCTGTATTGTTAAGAGATGATCACAAGGTGGTTTTCCTGGAAGGATCGGACACGGCGTTTTCATTTTTTAATTACCTGTTCATCGGCACCGATACCACCGAGCCTGAATTGATCATACGGCACGAGCTGGTTCATATACGTCAGAAACATTCGGCAGATATTATTTTTTTAGAGTTGTTTAAGATAGTAAACTGGTTTAATCCGCTGGTTTACCTGTTGCAAAACAGCCTTAAAGCCGTACATGAGTATATTGCCGACGAGCAAACTGCTGTCGACGAAACCGACACCCTCACCTACTCTACCTTTTTGGTCAATAACGCTTACGGGTTAAGCGGTTCATCAATAACCCATTCATTTTTCAATTATAACCTGTTAAAAAAGAGAATTATTATGCTACATCAAGAACGTTCAGGTAGTTTGGCAAGGCTAAAATACCTGGTTGCTGTACCACTGTGTGCCGCATTGCTTTGCGAGTCGACACTGGGTTTTAGTAAAACTTATGGCTGGATAGCAATAGGAACGGTACAACAGGCACCGCAAGTACCGCCACCACCACCGCCGGTACCATCTAGTGGGAAAGTTAGGGATCAGGTAAAATTGCCGCCATCGGCCCATAAAAAACTGACTAAAGTACCACCGCCGCCCCCGCCTGCACCACCAAACCCAAATGCACCTGGTGTAAAAGTTAAAGACCAGGTAAAATTGCCGCCTCCGCCAAAGGCCAAACGAGACGTAAAGAAACTGCCCCCACCACCACCAGAGGCACCAAAGGCCAATATGAAACAAGACGCAAAGAAGCTGCCGCCTCCGCCGCCTGAGCCACCGGCTAAGGGTAAAAAAACTGCTGAAGTGGTGAAATTCCCGCCGCCGTTGGTTAGGCCGGATTATACGCCTGTTGCCGCTAAAAAGAGTACTGAAGTGGTGAAATTTCCGCCGCCGGTAGTTAGGCCGAATAAGACACCTGCTGCGCCTAAAAAGAAAAACGATGTGGTGAAATTTCCACCGCCAGTAGTCAGGCCCGCTAAACCTGGCCCTCCAATACCTGATGCAGAAGTGATAAAAACTCCGCCAACGGTGGCTAACCCAGATAAAGGTTAAACAAAGTATACTTATACGATATGAAAAAACTACTATTTGCAAGCCTTAAACAGGCATTGCCTGTTGCCTTACTGCTTGTACAATTTACAGCAAACGCGCAAAGCTTACCCAACGTACAAAAGGAAAGCGTGCGTACGCCAGCAAATATAAAAATTGATGGCAAAGCAACTGAATGGGACGATAAGTTCCAGGCATATAATAAGGCAACAGATATTTACTATACGCTATCGAACGATAACGAGAACCTTTACCTAACTGTACAGGCACAATATTATGACTTTGTTGATAAGATCATTCGCGGTGGTATTACCTTTAGCATTAATCATTCTATCAATAAAAAGGATGATAAACAGGTAACTGTTACCTACCCTGTTTTGCGGGATGCGGATATGTCGGCAGTATCTAATTCGCTGGCCGGGAAAAAGTTCCCTAAAGCTAATGGTGATGCTGATACGCCCGAAAAGATAGATGAGCTGAACCAACTGTTTAATGCTAAAGCAAAAATGATAGCTATAACCGGTGTTGCCGCTTTTCCGGATAACGAGGTTTCGGCTTTTAATACCGAAGGCTTAAAAGCCGTTTCTAAATTCAATTTAAAGATAAACTATACTTATGAACTGGCTATCCCACTAAAATATTTAGAGCTGCCTGCCGGTATGTTTAGCTATCATATTAAAGTTAATGAGCCGGCCCCAATACACCCAACTCATCCTACCGGCCCGCCAGATAGGCCGGCACCGCCTATGATGACATCATCATTAGCGCCAACTGATTTTTGGGGAGAGTATACATTAGCTAAATAAAGTTCAAGCTTCTTATAATGAGAAATATCGAATAATGAATTTTGAATATCGAACACCGAAGTGATTCAACTTAAAACACTTCATCATTCGTTATTCAGTGTTCGATATTTTTAACAAACACAAATGTCATTTCGAACAATAGTGAGAAAACTTGTACAATTTGCATAGGTGTTGTGTATTACGTTTAAGATTTCTCACTATCGTTCGAGATGACAGCGCTTTTTTATTCTTTTAACAATAGATATATGCGCTATCTTTAGATATTGTGATAAACCTTACCACTATGATATCTAAACCGGTTTTATTATTGTTTATTAGCACCCTTTCTTTTTCGGCGTTTTCGCAAAAACTGCCCGACAAGCAGGAGATTAGCTTACGCGCACCGGCAAATATTAAGATTGATGGCAAAACTACCGAATGGAAAAATGGCTTACAGGCTTATAATAAAGCTACTGAGGTATTTTACACGTTATCGAACGACGATGACAAACTGTATTTAACGGTACAGGCAACAGATCCAAACATCATTGTTAAAATAGTACGTGGGGGAATTACCCTCACCATAAATCCATCACTTAAAAAGAATGATAAAGACGGAGTTAAAATAACCTACCCTGCCTATAATGATAAGTATAAGCCGCTTTATTTGATTTTGGATAACAAACCCCCAACAACAAAAGATATCGTTAAAAACAAGATGCAGGCCGATTCTTTTATGACAGTACGCAACAAACAGTTAACAGAAAGCATAAAATTTATTGAAGTAAGCGGTGTAAAAACTATTACCGATAACTTAATATCTGTTTATAATGATGAAGGTATAAGGGCCGAATCGCGGTTTGATAATAAGTTTTGCTATACTTATGAGTTGGCCATACCTTTAAAGGATATTAATTTTACAAACAATGCCCCGACAAAGTTTATGTATAATATTATGCTGAACGGTGTAGTACCTAAAGGTAGCACAATAGTAATACCCCGCCCGGGTATGGTTACTTATACCGATGTGGGTGGACAAAACTATATGATAGGTAGTGGAGCGCAAGCATTCATATTAGCTTTTGCAACTGATTTTTGGGGTGAGTATACGTTGAGTCGTTGAACCCTAAATTGCTTTCTATAAAAAAGTAATATCGAATAATGAATTTTGAATATTGAACATCGAAGTTATTGAAAACAAATTCCCTCACATGGGAGAGGTGCGGTTGGTTTGCGTGTAAAGGCAGGGATGGTTCGCCCCCTTACATTTTCGTTAAACTCTTCCCTGCCCCTCCCATTGGGAGGGAATCGCACAAGGCCTTTGCATCGTTTATTCTTAAATAATTTGCTTATTATTAATGATTTAGTTAATTTCAATTGTTCAATATATCCCCCTAAATAATTATGAAAAAAGCCTTACTTATCACTTTTGTTAGTTCATTTATCGCCTTTGTAGGCTATTCACAAAAGCAACCGCAAATACAACAGGTTAGCGTACGAGCACCAGGTAATGTTAAAATTGACGGAAAAATAAACGAGTGGCCGGCCCCATATTTGAATGATAATAATAAGGAAGGTTACCTAATGGCTTTTAATTCTACTAACCGTATCCACTATTTAATAAGCAACGATGATGAAAACTTATATATGGTTATAGTAGGCGGCGGCGCAAATGCTACAAAAAAAGCCCTGGCAGGTGGCGTGACATTAACTATCAGCCATTCTATTGAGAAAAAGAGCAGGGAAAAAGATGCTGCTAATGTTGCTGTTACCTTTCCTTTACCACTTGAGAACGATAAAGTTGCCAGCATAATGGGCGTAATTAATTCGTTAAATAATTATGTTGATGATACCGTAGCTAACCGCAAGCAAATAGATTCAATAGCGCCCATAGCCAACAAACGTATTGCCGACGAGATAAAAGAAATAAAAATCACAGGGGTACCTGAATTTAGTGACCCGGTACTGTCCATATATAATACTACGGGAATAAAAGGAGCCATGCGCTTTATAAGGAGAATGCCTGTTATTGAATTGGCTATTCCGCTAAAATACCTTCATCTTTCTGCCAATGATGAAATGAAAATTAGCTATAACATCAAATTTAACGCGCCTATTGAAAGCAATAGCCAATATCCGGCACCGGTAGTTATTATGGACGCTCCTATGCCTACCGGCTCTTCAATGCCAGCATACGGCATATCGCCAGATTATGGCTATATGCAAAACGCTACTGATTTTTGGGCAGAATATACCTTGATTAAAAAACAATAACCAATCAAAATTTTATTTGTAAATTGGCTATATTTTCATTTAATAACAAATAAAATAACGTTAAAATATTTATTTGCCAAATTAAATAATATATCTAACTTTAGTTTGACCAATATAAGCTTTATAGTTATGCAAAAAATAAACCTCAGTGCCGCACCTGTTTTGTTGTTTTTACCATGTGTTATTTCTTTCCAGGCACTTTCTCAAAAACTTCCCAATAAACAGGAAGTTAGTGTACGGGCACCTGCTAATATTAAGATTGATGGCAAAGCTACCGAGTGGAACAACCAATTGCAGGCGTATAATAAAACCACACAGGTTTATTATACCATCGCAAATAACGATGACAACATATATTTAACCGTTCAAATTACAGATCCGGTAATTATTCGAAAACTAATTACTCATGGGCTGGTGTTCACCATCACTCCGCAAAATAAAAAGCCGGCCGCTATTACTTATCCGCTAATTACTTCTGACGATAGTAGAGGTATATTTACTGCGTTAAATACCGATGTAGCAAAGAATCTTTCTGATTCAATCGCAATTCGAAAAAAGAATGACTCATTAGTAATAGCGGTGAACAAAAAACTCGGCGAGCTATCAAAAGAAATTGCGGTTGAGGGAATAACATCTATTACAGATGAAAAAGTGTCCATCTACAACGAGGCAGGCATAAAAACCGCTATGCTTTTTGACAACAAGAAAGTATTTACCTGCGAATTGGCTATACCTATAAAACTATTAGGAACAACAGGCATGCCCGACAAGCTAAGTTACGCGGTAAAACTAAACGGTGCGCCGCCAAACAATGTTACAACAGTGGTAAGTGATGGTTATGTTAGAAGGAGCAGCCCCGGCAATATAACTGTAGAAATGAAAGCTACACCACAACTATTGGCCAGTTTAGCAGCAGAAA